>ENA-ORXR01000016-ORXR01000016.1-marine-metagenome-genome-assembly--contig:-NODE-16-length-285903-cov-6.760827_pt1 | contig 285903 bp, 220 predicted proteins | sample MGYA00237866_ERZ511479 | MGnify/ENA metagenome assembly ERZ511479 | reverse complement strand
GGTTTGTTTTTAGAACCGGTTTTCATTTCAGTTGGTATTTGGCTTAAATATTCCCAATTATGATGCCTATCCTTTGCTATTTCACTTTGATTTTCTGGATCAGTTTTTCGTCTAGCCCAAAAGTTTTGGTGTTCAATATAATCAGCTTTTATTTTAGAAAAGTGACTAATCAATTCGTCAGAATTTGACGGTATGTACCCAGGTCCACTACAACCACAAGAATGGAATGTAATTCCTACTTCATAAAGAGTTGCAATGTGTTCCCAAGATTTTATGTCTTTTTTCTTAGGCGACTCAAAATCTAGTCCCATATTAGCCATTAAGTTACCACACTCCGGACATTTAGCTGGATTCTGTTCTTTAGATTTATTAAATCCGTCATAGATATCTTTCTCTAATCTTCTTTTGAATGTTTTTCTACACTCAAAACAAGCATAATGAGGTTTATATGTTGTCATTCCATATCTACACATACTTATACTTTATTTATTATGATATGTTCCAGTTTCATTAGAAACTAAAGACTTAATAACTATTTTTCTACTGATAAAATTTTCTTGACTAATTAATAAAGCTTTGGGTTTATGATTTATGAAAATAGTATCGTTACTAATCTTATGCCTTTTAAAATCTATTACATCACCAATGTGATAACCTTCACCATATTTCCACCAACCTTTCTTCAAATCCATATCATTTGTTGAGCAAGAAACTAAAAATAAAGGAAGTGATATATAAAGTATTATTCTTATCATTTTTTTATTTCTAATTAATGCTAACTTGTTATATGGCAACTAAAATAGTCATTTAACGGTTTATCCGTCCGGATAAAGACACTTCTTTGTCGTGTTTAGCAGATTCTTGTAATGCTAAAACTGCCGTGTCTAAAGGACTTTTTATTAATAACAAATCTTTTTTAGCAATATGTGTATAAATCATTGTCGTCTCTGGCTTACTATGCCCTAATAATTCTTGAATATGACGTAAACCTACTCCATTTTCAATCAAATGAGTAGCATACGAATGTCTCAATGTATGCGGAGTAACACGTTTTTTAATGCCCGCTTTTTGACATGATTTTTTTAAAAATGAACGAATGCTACTCGCCGTATAACGCTTGCCTAAAGTGCCTTCAATAAAATAGGTCTTAGGTTTGTATGAGATAAAATAGTTATTTAGTAAAGGCAAAATACTTTCTGCTAACATTACATAACGGTCTTTTCTACCCTTAGCTTGATTAACGATAATCTGCCTTCTGTCAATATCAATATCGCTAACATTTAAATTCAGTACTTCGCCAATGCGCAAACCTGCTGAATACAAAACGGCTAAAATTGTGCGGTGTTTTAAATTTGATGTAGATGATAATAAATGAATGACCTCACGTTGACTCAATACTCCAGGAAGATAACTGCTCTTTTTCGGACTATGAAGTTCTAAATCAATAATGTTAGTGTCTTTAAATAAATGACCAAAATGCTTTATGGCGCTCATCATTTGACGATGCGTGCTGATACTGTACTTTTTCTTTGAAATAATTTCTTCCACAAAAAGTCTTATAAATGTATTGTCAATAAGGGTTAACGGTGTCTCATTTATATAAATTAGCAATTGAATAACAAATGTAGCATAGGTTTCAACTGTATTTTTGCTTAACCGAAGGCCAATAAGATAATGCTCATACTGCTCTAAAAGAGCTAACTTTTTTAAAGATAATTGCTCACGCTGCGTTTTTGGTCTCTTAGAAGCTGTAGTAGATTTATATTTTTTTAATTCAGAATAATCAACGTAGAAGCTGCCTTTTCTTAAGTGAATAAATAAATTATTCGCACCCTTTTTTGAAAATGGCATGCAAAAAGCGTTTTGAGTGTCATTCCATTTTGTGTTTTTAAATTTCTCAATATAGGCTTTGGCCTCAAGGTTAGCATGATCATCAATCTTTATTTGATAAATACCATGTAGTACAATTGTTGTTAAAGTTATTTTTGGCATGGCTTAATATTTAAACCTGTATGTTTAGAGTTGTTCGTTTTTAAGATAATAACACAATTATTTTTACAAGAATAGTAAAGCTTATAGATATAAAAAGTATATTAAGCGTATAATATACTTATAAAATGAATCGTAATACCTTGTGTCCAATTTGTGGTTCTACCGTGAAAGGGCGCACCGATAAAATTTATTGCTCTGCAAAATGTAAATCAATTGACCAATACGAAAAGCGGCAAAAATCCGAAGCCTTTTATTTTAAAGTTGAAAAGCAACTACGCACAAATCGAAAAATTTTAAAGAAATTCAATAAATCTGGTTTCACAACCATAAGAAAATCTAAGCTGATAGAAGAGGGGCTTAATCCTAAATTTTTTACACATTACTGGAAAAACCAAAAAGGTGATGTTTATCTTTTTGTATATGAATATGGTTTTTTACAGAAAAACGATAATGGTAAAGTAAAATATATCTTGGTCACTTGGCAAGACTATATGGATGATTCTTAAATACGGTCTTCAAACAAAAAGCCAAACAGCTATTAGGTTTGGCTTTTTGTATGGTATGTACTGTCGCTTTAATCTTTCTCAATCTCAGTATAAGTGTACTTGCTCTTCTTCCAATCAATCAAAGCTGATGGGTAATATTTGACATTCATACGATCTAAGTAAGGCGCTTGGTTGGCGAGTCGCACTTTATAATTCTCCCAATCGCGATTTTCTTGAGTACTCCAACTCAATTCTGAATACCCAATTGCACGCGGAAAAGCCAAATATTCAAGTTCTTCAATGGTACTTATAGTTTCACTCCATAAAGGAGCTTCAACACCTAAAATATTTTCTATAGGTATACCTTCATAACGTTCAGGTGACCATACATACGCCGTATCTGTAGGTATATAAGCTGCCCAATGCAAACCATGTTTTGAGAGCGTATCATATTGCATATCTAAATAGGCTTTTTTAGCCGGCGACATAATGATTTTTAATCCCTTTTTGATAGCCAGTTCAGCATTCTTTTTGCTTCCCCAAAATTGAGGTATTGAGGTAGAATCAATATTTGCAATAGCAACTTCATCCCATCCAATCATAATCTTGCCATGTTTCTGAACAATTTTCTCCACCTTTTCCACAAAATAGATATAATCGTTCTTTTTGGTCACGTGACTTTCATCACCGCCAATATGAAAATAAGGGCCTGGTGTTAGGGCAGAAATTTCGCGAACGATATCATCAACAAAAGCATACACGGTATCTTTTCGCGTATCAAAAGTACTTTTGCCTACTTGGGTACCTTCATAGAGTTCTGGTTTTATTCCGTTTCCATTTAAAAAGGGGTATGAAACTGAAGCAGCATTTGTGTGACCAGGCATATCAACCTCAGGTATAATTAATATATGGCGCTCTGCCGCATAGGCTATTATATCTTTGTATTCTTCTTGCGTGTAAAAACCACCACTTTCACCACCAACTTCGGTGCTGCCACCAATTTCAGTTAGCAAAGGCCATGATTTGATTTCAATACGCCAACCTTGATCATCAGTCAAGTGCAAATGCAAAACATTGTATTTGTAATAGGCGAGCATATCAATATATTTTTTTACATCTGCTACACTAAAGAAATGACGCGCTACATCTAACATAGAGCCGCGATACGAAAATTGCGGATTATCAATAATTTTACCGGTGGGTATCGTCCAAATTTTAGAGCTTGACAGCGTATCGTTACTAGTTTCAGGTATAATTTGCCGAATGGTTTGAATGCCTCGAAAAGCACCTGCTGCGGTATTCGCATTTAAAATAACAGAATCTGGGGTAATATATAACTGATACCCTTCAGCGCCTTCAATTTCAGTACTGTCAGATTGATTGATGTAAATGACTGTTTCTAAATTCGGAATCTCATTTACATTTACCTGAACATCTAAGTCTGTTTTAGCTTTAATCTTTTTGGCTAAAAACTTACCAACCGCTTCAAAACCTGTTGCATTTTCTGAAGTATATATAGCCGTAAACTCATCTAAAGCAAAACCGCCGTTGGTTGCAGTCACTTTCAAAGGTTTCGGAATCATATTTTCAGATGCCAAATCGGTCTTTGAAAAATTGATAACGCGTTTCTTTTTCTCCTCGGTACATGCGCTAAACACCATAATTGCTAGTAATAGGATAAGGCTTTTAATAAATGTTGAATTTTTCATTGCTCTCAAAGTGTTATTTTGTTGATTCGGTATTTGTTTTATACGATGAGCCTATTTTAAGCCTGCCCTGGCTAACTCTTATGAACTACTTTATAATGGCTATTGATACTAGTAACTTTCGACCACAATTCGTCCTTTAGTTTAAAAAATCATTATTCTAAAAACGGCTTTAAAGTGTTGAACCATATTTCATAGCCTTTGCTATTCATATGCAAACCGTCTTCGATAAAAATATCAGTCATTACAGAACCTTTTACAACCATCGGTTTCCATACATCTGCATAATGTAGCTCCGCATCTTTTCTGCTTAATTTTTTAAATTTACGATTGAGTCGTTTGTAATTTTTTTTCAAATTCCATCGAGCGATACTTGGTTTTGCCGCTATTAATATGATTTCTGCGGATGGATTTTGTGTTCTAATTTTAGCCATTATCGCTAGCAGATCATTCATTATTTGTTTCGCATCTTTTCCTTCAGCGATATCATTATCACCTTCATAAATAAAAATCTTTTGAGGGCTATACTGTAGAATCAGTTCTTCAGTATAGGCCAATAAATCGGATGCCTGAGAACCCCCAAAACCAGAATTCACAATTTGATGTTCCGGAAAACGTTCTTGTAAATCGTTCCAAATGCGAACGCTTGAACTACCCGTAAAGACAATGGTTTCTTTTGAAGCATCAAAAAGGGTGTCGTATTTTTTTTGAATAGCGCTTACTTCATCAGCAAATCGTTCGGGGTCTTGAGCTTTTACAAAAAAGGAAAGAAACAATAAACTAGCTAGAATACAGCGCATTGATCTATAAATTAAAGTCTAAGGTACTTCTATTTTGTAAATATGTGAAGTGCTACGAGGCTCTTTTTAAAAATAATGTGTTCGAACACAATGTATTCTTTCCAATTCAATTACTCTTCATTTATGCCTTGGGCAATTGACCATTCATGAAAACGCTCAATCCAAGTATCAGAAGGTAAACCTTGTTTTTTCATGCCAAAACCATGGCCACCTTTAGCATACATCTGTAGCCCTACTGGTTTACTTGCCTTCAACCATGAGCTATACAATTCAACACTACCAGGCGCTAAGCCTAATGGGTCATCGCTGGCACAAATAACAAACATTGGTGGTGCATCTGCTGGTACTTCTTGAACAGGCATCACAAGCGTCCAAGCATACACAGGTACCAAAAAGTCGGGCCGGTTGGCTGTAGTATAATTATAGGCTACACCCATAGTGACTGCACCGCCAGCCGAGAATCCCATAAATCCAATTTTATTAGGGTCGATTTTAAAACTGGCTGCGTTTTCACGAACGTAGCTAATTGCTGAAAGTCCGTCTGCATACGAGTAAGGTAGTACAGGCATTACCCGTTGCCCTATTATCGCAGGGTTTTTGGCGCCATCATTCGTTATTTCTTGAACGCCATCATCGCCAGTAGGCACTAATCTATATTTTAATACAAAAGCGGTAACACCTTTTTCATTCAACCATTGGGCAACATCAGTTCCTTCGCTGGTAATACTTAAGGCATACAGTCCGCCACCTGGGGCAACAATTACCGAAGTACCATTTGGGTTCTTTGGTCGAAAGACTTCCATCGTTGGTACCGATACATTGGTAACAACGTTGTTTTGCCATATTTCAGAGAAGTAGGCTTTTTCACCACCTTTCCAAGTAGTGTTTTCTGCTTTCTCATGCGGAACTTCAATAATTTCTTGTGCTAGTGCAAGTTGTAATACACTTAAATAAACTAGGGCAATGGTAATTTTTTTCATTTTGATATAGTTTTAACTCGATAATCGAGATGTATATGCTTTAGGCTTGCCCTTAGGCGGTTTCCTATTTTAAATTCCGATCCACATAAAAACAAAAGCAGCTAAAAGCCCTCCAGCAATGGGGCCTACAACAGGTATCCAGGCATACCACCAAGCGCTACTTCCTTTGTGTGGTATAGGTAAAAGTGCATGCATAATGCGAGGCCCAAGATCACGTGCAGGGTTAATAGCATAGCCCGTAGGTCCGCCCAAACTAATACCGATGGCAAGAACCAACAAAGCAACAGGTAAGGCATTTAACGAACCTAAAGAAATAGGGCCATCAGTATCATTGCCTCCAGCAATATAAAAAATGGCAAGTACAAAGGCAAAGGTTGCGATAAACTCGGTCATAAAATTCCAAAACGGACTTTTTATCGCCGGGGTATTGGCAAAGCTTCCTAATATAGCGCCTTGATCTTCGGTAGCATCATAGTGTTTCTTGTACGTAAGCCAAACAAGCGTAGTGCCCGTCATTGCACCTAAAAATTGTGCTAGAATGTAACCCGGCACTAAAGTCCACGCAAATTTTCCGGCAGCAGCAAAGCCTAAAGTTACCGCTGGGTTTAAATGTGCCCCGCTAACATCAGCAGCAACAAAAACTCCAACGAAAACAGCCATTCCCCAGCCAATGGTTATAGCCACCCAACCAGCATTGTTGCCAAAGGTGTTTTTAAGATTTGCATTTGCAACAATTCCGTTACCCAATAAAATGAGAAGGGCTGTACCTATAAATTCAAATAAATATGCTTGCATGTATGTGAGTTAAATAGATTAGTTTGTAGTAGTTCAGACTTGCCAAACAAATTAACGAAAAATTGCAGCGTGATGTTTAACATCAACTAGCTTTTTGTTAATGCTACAATATATATACTTTTTTAGCTATTTTAAAAGATGCCTTAGGTTTTCGATGTTATATTATTTCATTTTTTTTTTTCGTTTTACTGCAATTTAACAGGGTTAACAGCGTTTTTAGTTAAATTTTTATACCTTAAGTGTATATAATTAACAAACCTAAAAACAAAAATAATATGAGTGAAAGAGAGGAAAAACTAGCTGCTTTGAAAGCAACTGCAGTAAAACAATTAACGGAATGCGGTGTATCAAGTATCAACCATGAAAGATTAGACGGTTATGTAAACAGTCTAAAATCAATGGTAGATAATAAAGATGCGACCTTAGTTTCTGGTAAAGACCAATCAGAACTAGATACGGTTGTTAGAAATTTTGTCACTAAGAAATTAGGGGTAGAAGATAAAGCGAAAGGTATGGCGGCCGTTACAAAGGTAGCAGAAAAAATGTCTGGTATTCGCATGAAAAACAGACCTGCTTTTTATTATTTAGTTGCTGAGGAATTGAGCTAGTTAAGAGCACCACATTATTTTAAAAGACCTTCGTTTTCGAAGGTCTTTTTTATTTCTCTAAATCGCTGTACATTTAGCTACCTTATACAGGCTTATTTTAGTATAACCAACCAATCGTTACCAATGACAACGTACAAAAAAGCTAATTTTCTTTTTTTTTGTTTGTTTTCTTTCTGCTTAAAGGCACAAGATCAGCTGAATACGTCTGATTTAAAAGAACGACCAACGGCAGCTGCTATAGCTATAGAAGACAACCCCATTATTGATGGCGAGGTCATTTCTGACGCTATTTGGCAATCGATAGAACCCTTGAGTGCATTAAGTCAAGCACAACCAAATTTTGGACAACCTGCATCTGAAAAAACAGAAATTAGAGTAGCGTATACGTCTTCTGTTTTCTATGTTTCAGTCGTTTGCTATGATGCAAACCCCAATAGCCTTGTAGTTTCTGATGCGCGGCGCGATGCTGATTTAGATAATACCGATGCCTTTCTTTTCATTTTAGATACGTACAAAGATGGGCAAAATGGTTTTATCTTCGGAACGAATTCGATCGGAGTAGAATACGATGCCCAGGTAGATAATGAAGGCCAAGGAAATTTCAACGCCAACAGGCAACAAGGGGGTACCATAGGCGGATTTAATTTAAATTGGGATGGCGCTTGGGAGGTAAAAACCAAAGTAGGTGATTTTGGCTGGAGTGCTGAATTTGCCATTCCACTTCGAACTTTACGTTTTCAATCGGGTAAAGATTGGGGTATCAATTTTAGAAGAAATATCAGAAAAAGTAATGAAATTGCCTATTGGGCAGAAATGCCCTTAGGTCTCGATTTAAAAAGACTTTCGTTGGCGGGTAGCTTGACCAATCTTGATTTGCGAAGCCCAGGTAATTTAAAGTTAATACCCTATGTTTTGACAAGATTTGACAAAGACAATACGGCTGTTGATACCGATTACCAAACCGCATTTGAGTTTGGTGGCGATATTAAATATAGTGTTACCCCAAGTCTAACATTAGACCTGACTTACAATACTGATTTCGCTCAAGTTGAAGTTGATGATCAACAAGTAAATCTGGACCGTTTTAATTTGTTTTTTCCTGAGAAAAGACCCTTCTTTTTAGAAAATGCAGGTTTGTTTAGCGTTGGTAGCCCAGGGGAGGTTGATCTCTTTTTTAGTCGGCGTATTGGTATTGGTGACAATGGTAATATTGTGCCAATTATAGGAGGCGCTCGAGTATCAGGAAAACTAAATCGCACCAATGTAGGTTTACTTAGCATGTGGACGGAAGATGTAACTGATAAAGGCATTGAGGAGAATAATTTTACTGTAGCTCGTGTAAATCATGAATTCAAAGGTCGTTCCGCTTTAGGCGCAGTTTTTGTCAACCGTGAAGGTTTACAATCAGATAACAACTACAATCGAACCTTTGCCCTTGACGGTAAGTTGGGTTTAGGTAGAAAGGCAAGAATGTCAGGGTTTTTTGCCAAAACCATAGACCCTAGTAAGCGCATTGATGCGCACTCCTTTAAGTTTCAAACAGATTACAATTGGAACAATTGGGAAATGAGAGCAGGGTACACCGAAGTGGGTGAAGGCTTTAACCCTGAAGTAGGTTTCTTATTACGATCTGCTTTCAAAAAACCCGAAGGTTTAGTATTGTATCATTTACGCCCTAAAAACCCAGAGGCTAAAATTCTCGAATACCGCCCACACATATCCTATCGCGGGTATTGGAATTTTGATGGCTTTCAAGAAACAGGTTTCTTACATGTAGATAACCACTTCGAATGGAAAAGTGGCCTTGAACTGCATACAGGCGTAAATATTACTACTGAAGGTGTTGTAACCCCTTTTGATATCTCTAGAGGAAAAAATGTTATTGTTGATGCAGGGGTGTACAAGCATGCAGAATCGCAACTCATTTTTTTTACCAATCAAAGCAAACCCTTTTCGGTAAACTTAAGATCGGTAATCGGAGGTTCTTTTGGCGGTACGCGGTATGTTGAAAGTATTACCGGTAGGTATCGTGCGGGTGATAAGTTTAATGTAGCGGCTACCTTTTTGTATAATAATTTTCAATTGCCAAACGGAGACTTTACAGCGAATATTTTACGTACACAGCTTACCTATTCTTTCAAACCCAATATTTATGTACAAGGTTTGGTTCAACATAACACTTCTGATAAATTATGGGCAGCCAACGTTCGTTTTGGCTGGTTGAAAGAAGCCAATACCGGTCTTTTTGTAGTATGGAATTATAACTTACAAGATGGCGACCCACTTAATAATAGCTTTATAATTAAGTATACACGAATCTTTGATTTAGTGAAATGATAAGGAATAAATTGACTTTAAAAATGAAAAAACTGATACTAAAAACGGGTATTTTATTTCTTTTGATTTTAATAACAGCTTGCGCTGAAAAATCTACTTCTTATGAAGTACTATTTCAAAAAGATGCAAATGATTGGTTTAGCGAAGGAGATGCCGAATGGAAATTTATTAATGGAGCATTAAAAGGAAGTTTAGAAAATGGATCCGGTTTTGTAATGACTAAAGAATCATATTCAGATTTTATTTTAGAGCTTGAATTCAAGCCTGATAGCACCATAAATTCAGGTATTTTTATACGATGTAAGGAAAATACGATTTCAAATGTCGATTGTTATGAAATTAATATTTGGGATTTGCACCCCGATCAAGATAGTAGAACAGGCGCCGTGGTTACAAGAGCGAAACCTCTTAAAAAGATGGAAACTCTTGACAAATGGAATTCATATAAGATAAAAAACGATAAACATCAGCTACAAATATGGCTTAATGATGTGCTAATGATCGATATAAAAGACCACGACCTTAATACAGGCCCAATTGCTTTGCAAGCAGCTGAATCTGGTGAAATTTTATTTCGTAACGTTAAACTTACACCACTTTTTGCACCTTAAAAGATGCCTTAGCGTTTAAAGTTTGATAGGTCTTAACAGTTCTTTATCGTATGCCATGAACATTCATCGCCAAGGTATATACCGAATCCATCGCTGTAATAAAAAGTATGTTTTGATCGGGTCCACCGAAGGTAACATTGGCGGTCCATTTTTCAGGAACTTTAATATGTGCGATTTGTTTGCCGGTGTTATCAAAAACGGTGACGCCGTCACCGGTTAAGTACACATTACCTTGATGATCTAGGGTCATACCATCAGAGCCTAAATCGCAAAAGAATTTTTTATCTGTAAGGCTGCCATCAGTATTAACCGAATACGAATAGGTTTTTTTATCACCAATATCTGCAATGTACAAGGTTTTGCCATCAGCAGCGCCAATAATACCATTTGGCATCACAAAATCTTCCGCTACAATTATAACTTCACTAATACTAGGTGTTACATAATATACCCGGCGTTCGTCAATGCGATTGTCAGAAGGTTCCCACCAAGGTCTGTTGTAAAGAGGATCTGTGAAATAGATACCTCCATTAGGGTCTACCCAAAGGTCGTTTGGCCCTCCTAAAAGCTTCCCTTCGAAATCGGAAACTAATACGGTTGCATTTTTTTCCATATCAATGCGCCACAATTCATTCTTTTCATCGGCACACGATAGTAAATTGCCATCATAATCAAAGTAAAGTCCGTTTGAGCGACCTGATGGTTTCAACCAATCACTAACCGTATTGTCACTTGCATTCCATTTTACAATTCGGTCATTCGGCTGATCCGTAAAATAAACATCACCATTTTTATCAACCGCAGGGCCTTCGGTAAAGTCATACCCTTCTGCCACTAAGATAAGTTCTGCACCCTCTTCGATAATGCTATTCTCTTGTGCTTTACATGAAGTCATTATTAAACCAATCACTATGGTAAAAAAAGCAAAATTTTGATAGTTTTTCATTTCAAATTCAATTAAATCAATGTTTAGAATAAATGTGAAAAATACTTTTAAAGATTGTTTAAAAATGCCATGTTGTGTTTCATACTTTCTAAAGGTGTACTAGCATATTCTTCTTGTTCGATAAAGATATGTTGTACCCCTGATGTTTCTTGATTCGCCATCATTGCTGAAATATCTAACCCGCCTTTTCCGAATTCTGTACTTTCTTTTTTGGTCATATTCATATCTTTCAAATGCCAAAGTGGAAAGCGCCCCGGATATTTTTTAAAATAATCTAACGGATCTTTGCCTCCAACAATAACCCAACCTAAATCCAATTCCATATGCACCAAATCAGCTTGTGTGTTATTCATTAAAACATCATATAAAACTTCGCCCTTTTCAGATTCAAATTCATATTCATGATTGTGATACCCGAATTTCAAACCTAATTTATTACAAGCTTCACCCGCTTTGTTGAAGGCGTCTGCAACTTTTTTGTAATTCTCAACGGTTTGCCCTTTACTAGGCATTGACGAGCATATTAAATATTCTTGACCTGAGGCAACGGCTTCTTCCATGGTCCGTTCAAATTTATCATCAAGCGCAACATGACCGCTGGTTAGCTTCATTCCAAGTGCATCACAAGCATCTTTCATCGCTTTCGGCGAAAGTCCGTAATAATGCCCTTTACCGCTTCTTGCAGATTCAATTTTCTTTAATCCAATCGACGCAATTTGCTCTAAAGTGCCCAAGGCATCTTTTGCCATTTCATCTCTAAAAGAATAAAGTTGTACCCCGTAATCAACAGAAGGTTTACTTGCAAATGTGCAGGATGGTAAAAGCAAGGCGCCTGCAGTAAATAAACTCGACTTTAGTAAAAAATCTCTTCTAGTATTCATAAAAAAATTAGGTGTTAGTTGTTGTTTTTTTAAAAATTTCTTTCCCATAATTATTCAAAAAACCAAACATCTTGGCAGGCGAATGATGGGCATGATTCTGTGTGTTATTGTAACAATGAAAAGTGGTTATTGCTGAATTCTAGACGAATTGCCCTGTTGTAAATTTCTTGCCTTTACAAACGACAAATTCTCAATAGTATCTTTTCGTATTTTTTTCAAAATTTGGTTTCAATTTAGAGTTCAACAGTTTTTCTATTTGAGTTGATAACTTACAAAAGCAATTTGTTTGCTATCTGGTGACCACGATGGTACATTAATAGTGCCTTGTCCACCAAAAAGTCGTGCAAGTACAGTAACTTCTTTCGATGCTAAATGCATCAATCGTAATTGTACATTTTTGTTAGCGGGGTGCTTGTTTGAAGGCACATCTGTATTAAAGCTAACGTACACGATCCATTTTCCATCTGGTGAAGGGTGTGCAAACCAATCATGAAAATCATCAGTTGTGATTTGTTCTTGCTCGCTGCCATTAGTTTTCATTCTCCAAATTTGCATCGTTCCTGTTCGTTCTGAATTGAAATAAATGTATTTGCCATCAGGTGAATAATCAGGGCCATCGTCAAGACCTTCACTTTTTGTTAAACGTATTTCTTCTCCTCCCGCAAATGGTATCGTATAAATATCGTAGTTGCCATTACGTTCAGCACAATAGGCCAAAGTTTCACCATCGGGCGACCAGCCATGCCAATAAGACGGACCTAAAGCCGTAATTTTTTTAGGTGCTCCACCAAAAATGGGTACTGAGTAAATCATTGATTTACCGGTTTCGGTGTTATCGCTAATCACCAATTGCGAACCATCAGGAGAAATACCATGATCATTATTGATTTTAATTGCTGTACCTGTTGGTATCAATATAGGTTCACTACCGCTAACCAGAACTTTATATAATAAACCTTTGCTATTGTAGATTAAGGTTTTTCCGTCTGGTGTCCAATTAGGTGCCTCGAAATGGTTCTTTTGGCGCAAAATAACGCTGCGTTCTAAACTTTCAATAGCGATGGTTTCTAGCGTACTTTCAATCTGGATCTTTTCTTCTGAGTTTTGACCATTTAGTGAATTTGCAAAAAGCCATAGTACAAAAAAGAATAACTGTTTAGATACACCTTGTGAGAACTCAATCATCGGCTTTGTATTATTTTGCAAGCTTTTAAAGATAATTAAAAATAGCCTTCCGTTTGCGAATGTAAAAACAGTTGTGATTTGTACTTTTACCGAAATCATTTTTGATGAATAACAGACAAACCCAACTTCAAGCTTTTGATCGTTTATTAACCATTATGAATGAGTTGCGTGAGCAATGCCCGTGGGATAAAAAACAGACCATGCAGACCCTTCGTCATTTGACGATCGAGGAAATATATGAACTGGGTGATGCAATTTTAGAAAATGACTTAGAAGAAGTAAAAAAGGAGTTGGGCGATGTGTTATTACATATTGTTTTTTATGCCAAAATAGGAAGCGAAACTGATGCTTTTGATATCGCAGATGTCTGCAATGAAATTTGCGAAAAATTGATCAATCGTCATCCACACATTTATGGAGATGTTCAGGTAGAAGATGAAGCCGATGTTAAACGCAATTGGGAGAACATTAAGCTCAAAGAAGGAAAGAAAAGTGTGCTTGAAGGCGTGCCCACTTCTTTACCAGCCTTAGTAAAAGCAAACCGAATACAAGATAAAGTTGCGGGTGTTGGTTTTGATTGGGAAAAGCCAGAACAAGTTTGGGAAAAGGTAGCAGAAGAACTGGCAGAATTTCAAGAAGAAGTTAAAGCAAAGAATACCAAAAAGATGGAAGCGGAGTTTGGTGATGTGCTTTTTTCTTTAGTTAATTACGCACGTTTTTTAGAGATTAATCCTGAAAACGCCTTAGAACGAACCAATAAAAAATTTACCAAGCGTTTTAAATACTTAGAACAAAAAGCTAAAGGTATAAAAAAGTCTTTAAGTGAGATGACGCTTGCCGAAATGAATATTTTTTGGGAAGAATCAAAGGTAGCCGAAAGATAAAAGTCTTACACAATAATTAGTTTTTTTTAGAATTTTAAAAGAGCTTCTGAGCACAGGTGATTCGAAATATTTTATTTGCGACAACCAACAACCAACAACCAACAACCAACAATTAAGAAACACAACACAAAACCTAAATACACTTTTGTTCGAAAAATATACCAAAGAGTTCTCGTATAACATAAAGCTTTCTGTGCCCGTAATAATGGGTATGCTAGGGCATACTTTTGTTCAGCTTGCAGATAATATAATGGTTGGGCAATTGGGTACTGCTGAACTTGCTGCGGTTTCTTTGGGTAATAGCTTTGTTTTTATTGCAATGTCGTTAGGAATCGGATTTTCTACGGCGATTACACCGCTAGTAGCAGAAGCAGATGGGGCTGGTAATAAAGCTAACGGTAAAAGTGCTTTAAAACATGGCTTAGTTTTGTGCACGGCAATCGGTGTTTCCCTTTTTGCTTTAATACTATTGTCTAAACCAATCATGCATATGATGGAGCAACCGCCAGAGGTGGTCGCTTTGGCCATGCCGTACCTTGATTTGGTAGCACTTTCGCTTATCCCTTTAGTAATTTTTCAAGCTTTTAAGCAATTTTCTGAAGGACTATCGCAAACACGTTATCCTATGTATGCTACGGTTGTGGCAAATATTGTCAATATAATTTTAAATTACCTTTTGATATTTGGCTCATTAGGTTTTCCTAAAATGGGTATTGTGGGGGCTGCCATAGGTACCTTAGTTGCCAGAATTTTGATGGTCATTTATATTTGGTTTTTACTAAAAAGCAAAAAGAAATTTTATGACTACGTAACCGGCTTTAACTTTAAAAAGTTAGAAAAGAAGGTGATTAAAAAGATTATTAGCTTAGGTTTTCCTTCAGCGTTACAAATGTTTTTTGAGGTAGGTATTTTTACTGCCGCAATATGGTTGAGCGGTGTTTTAGGTAAAAACACACAAGCAGCAAATCAAATCGCTTTAAACTTAAGCAGTATGACTTTTATGTTTGGTATGGGCTTGGGGGTTGCGGCCATGATTCGCGTAGGGAATCAAAAAGGCCTAAAGAATTTTGCTAATTTGAGACGTATTGCACTTTCAATATTCTTATTAACTTTCTTCATTGAAATTGTTTTTGCAGGGTTATTTCTTTTAGGTAGAAATTGGTTTCCAACACTTTATTTAGATTTAAACGATACCACCAATCTCATCGATAATACTGAAGTAATTTTCTTAGCAGGACAGTTATTGTTAGTTGCTGCATTTTTCCAAATTTCAGACGGAATACAAGTAGTAGTTTTAGGCGCGTTAAGGGGTTTGCAAGATGTTAAAATACCTACTTTAATTACCTTTATTGCCTATTGGTTAATTGGTTTTCCAATTAGCTTTTATTTAGGTTTATATACAGATCTAAAGAGTACTGGCATATGGATAGGCCTGCTAATAGGACTTACTGCATCAGCGATTATGTTGTATATTCGATTTAATTATTTAACCAAACGACTTATAGCCAACTGAACATCTTTGCATAGCAAGAACTCAAAAACTTAGTTTTATAACACGTATTTATTCAAATGGAATTTCCAAAATTTTTATTAGGCGATAATACAGATTATCCTGAAGCAATATTCATCGTTCATACCGAGTATCCTAGATTCATTATTAATTTGGAGAATGATGAGGTGGAGTGGTTAGAAGATTTTAATGCAGAAGACCAAAAAGAATTAGGTACAGAAGCTGAGGCACTAATTGTAGAAGCAACGGCATTTTACGATCGAGAAGTTTCAAGGTATGAAGATTAGGTTATGTTAAATGAACTCGTACAATATGACAAAGAGGTTTTTATAATACTCAATAATTTAGGTACTGCAACTTGGGATGGTTTTTGGATGTTTATTACCAATAAATTCAGCTCAATTCCGCTTTATCTTTTATTGGTTTTTCTTTCCTATAAACAATTCGGTATAAAGAAAACCTTTGTTCTTGTGATTACAGCCCTACTCATGATTGTAGTTACCAACGGACTTGCAGATTTTTTCAAGCAAGGTTTGGCGCGGCTAAGGCCCTGTCACGATGCTGATGTTAATGAACTAATGCGATTAGTAAAAGCCTCTTGCGGTGGTAAATTTGGGTATTTTTCTGCTCATGCTGCAAATACCATGGCGGTTGCAGTTTTCTTTTCTATGCTGCTCAAACAAAAATTTAAGTTCATTGGATTAGCCTTGCTTTTTTGGGCGATTTTAGTTGGATATAGTAGAATTTATATTGGCGTTCATTTTCCATTAGACGTGTTTTCAGGTATGCTAATCGGTCTCTTTTTTGGTTGGTTATTTGTAAAGTTGTATATATTTGCCCTCCTCAAATTGCCTTTATGATATCAAATACTAGGTATTGGTTTTTGATTGTTATTACCTTTTTGGTGTATATCACCGGAATGTTTGTAACGCTTTTTGAAAACGACTCTGCGCAGTTTGCGACAATGGCAATGCGTATGGTGCAAGAGAATGATTTTTTAAGTCTTTTTAAAGGACCTGAAGAATACTTAGACAAGCCGCACATGCACTATTGGCTTGCAGCACTTTCCTTTAAAATTTTCGGAATTCATGATTGGGCATACCGAATTCCTGCCTTATTCGCAACGCTTTTAGGGGCTTATAGCTGTTTTGGTTTGGGCAAATTGCTGTACAATAAGGATACCGGTAAATTGGCTGCTCTTATTTTTATGACGGCACAAACCATCGTATTGTCTGTAATAGACGTGCGTACCGATGCAGTACTCACAGGGTTCACCGTTTTTGCTATCTGGCAGCTTGCGGCGTATATAGAATCTAATAAAGTAAGTCATATTATTTTAGGTGCCTTTGGTGCAGGAATTGCATTTTCTACAAAAGGTCAAATTGCCTTAGTTGTTATCGGTTTGCCCTTGTTATGCCATTTGGCATATACTCGAAATTGGAAACGGTTTTTAAGCTTGAAAGTAGTACTTGCGTTGTTCGTTTTTGCAATTACCATCACTCCGATTTTATATGCCTATTATTATCAATTTGATTTGCATCCTGAGAAAATAATCAGAGGAAAGGGCGAGCGAAGTGGTATTTTCTTCATTTTTTGGGAACAAAGTTTTGAAAGACTCAGCGGTGAAGGCATGGGTAAAAATAGTAGTGACTATTTTTTCTTTTTCCACACTTTTCTATGGGTTTTTCTACCTTGGACGATTTTGGGGCTTGCTGCATTTTGGAATCAATTAAAAACTTTTTTCAAACTAAAATTTAAGCGTACTCCCAACCGTGAGTTTTTAACCTTAGGTGGCATCACATTCATATTTCTTGTGATTAGTTTTGCACAGTTTAAACTACCCCATTATTTGAACATAACCATGCCTCTTTTTGCAGTTTTGACTGCGTCTTATTTACACGAACTTTATATAAATTCAAAGAAAAAAAGCATTAAAGTGATGCTTGGTGTTCAGTATTTTGTGCTTAGTTTGTTCTTTATCGCGCTCCTACTGATTTGTTTTTATGTGTTTAAATTTGAAAGCTCTTATGGGTATCTTTTATCTGGTTTAGGCATAGTAATTATCATATATTTCTGTTTAAAACGTGAAGATTATTATTATCGAATTATAACACTTTCAGTTTGTGGTACCTTGTTATTAAATGCAGTTTTAAACACCCATTTTTATCCAGAGTTATTGAAATTTCAGGCTGGGTCTTCAATGGCTCAAACAATTGCCGAAGAAAATATTCCTGTTGAAAATATTTATAAAATATCTGCGCGATATTCCTGGGCTCTTGATTTCTATAATCAAAGTCCGGTAAAAATTGCATCGATTGATTCGATTAAAAGCAAGAAGAACTTTTGGATATATGCAGATGATTTGCAATTAAAAGAGTTGCAAAATCAAGGTTTTGATTGGGATAAACAATATACCGAAGATCAATTTAGAATTACACGCCTGCAACGTAAGTTCCTAGACCCAACTTCAAGAAAAAAAGTCTTAAATCGAATGCATTTGATTCATATCTATTAAAAATTACTCTTGTATTTCAAGAGCTATTTTTTTAAAGTGATAGCGTATTCCCGTTATTGAAATTACGGCGCTAATCAAAAAGAATAAGAGGCTTATTGCAACAGAGGTATTGGAATCAAGGCCAAACAAAGTGGCACCATAAAGAAAAGTAACTTCGCGACTGCCAATACCTCCAATCGTTAACGGAATTACCGAAACAATAGAGGAAATTAAAAAGATGAAAAGGTAAGCTAGATTATTATCGTTAATGTTTAAGGCTTTTAGAATGAAAAGTATGCTGATTAGTTGTAAGAGCTGCACAACGCAAGAGTAACCAACAGATTTCCAAATAATCGAAAAGATGTAACTAAAAACCTTTTTGTTCAAAAACCAGTAGCAAACCACTCCAAATGGCATTGAAAGTGCAAACCATATTTTATAATCATCGAGTGGGCTGTCTTTTAAAAAAAGAGCAATGATACAGGTATAGATAGCAATCAAAAATAATCCACTTAAACGGTCTAAGATCAAGACGGCAATGATTTTTTTTGTATCAACATCAAACTTTTTTTTAATAACATAACCTTTATACGCATCACCGCCGATACCCCCGGGTAGAAACAAATTATAAAACATACCTAAGACATAAAGCTTCAGGTTACTTTTATGCGTCAAGCACACTTTTAATTGATGAAAATAAAGGTTCAGTCGAAAGGCTGCTACTATTTTAGAGCCTATAATAAATAAAAGAGCGATGAAGAGATAGCCAATGTTTGCTCGCTTCAAGACGACTATCAAGTCATCAAGATTTAGTTTTGTAAAGATGAAATAGATTAGTGCTGTACTTATTAAAATCTTAAGTAGAACAATACCATTTTTACGCAGATTTGCCACCTACCGTTATTTTTTTAATTCTGTAAGGTCGTTTTTGTTGCGATTCGTAGTAGGTGCGAATTAAAAGCTCCATTACAATACCAATGGTGAATAGCTGAATTCCGGCGAGGATAAACATTAACCCAAAAATTAATAAAGGTCTCGTGCCAATGTCTTGGTCAAAGCCAAATTTGACGATTAATAGGTAGATGTTTATAAAGCCTCCCAGAATAATGAGTAGCACACCAAAAATTCCGAATAGGTGAATAGGCCGTTGAAAGTACTTTCGAATAAAAAGTAATAACATCATATCTGCAATTACTTTAAAAACACGCTCTAGTCCGTATTTTGAAACACCAGCATGTCTAGCATGATGTTTTACGGGTACCTGTTTGATTTGGGCGCCTTCTAAGTGCGCTAGCAAGGTAATAAATCGATGCATTTCACCATAAAGATTCAAATCTTTAGCAATGTCTTTTGTAAAGACTTTTAGCGCACAGCCGTTATCTTTAATATCTAATTTGGTTACTCTGCGAACTAAAAAGTTGGCAATTTTAGAGGGTATCTTTTTAACTAAAGAATCTTTTCTTTTTTGTCGAATTCCCGTAACTACATCAAATTCTTCTTGTACCGCATACCGCAACATTTCAGGTATATCACTAGGGTCATTTTGAAGATCGCCATCCATGGTAATAATATAATCTCCTTTGGCATGATCAATACCTGCAGCTAGCGCCAAACTCTGTCCGTAGTTCTTTTTAAGTTCAATTAAATGAACTTTTTCATCGTTCATTGCTTTGACCACTTTTCGAGTATCATCTGTCGAAAAATCATCTATATATATGATTTCATACGCATAACCAACTAGGCTTTCATGAATTTTTTCAGTTAACAAAACAGCATTGTCTTGTTCGTTATAAAATGGTACCACAATGGAAAGTAAAGAATCGGTAATGATTTGCATTGATCTGGTTTGTTAATTCGGCAAATTTAGGATATTTATTTATGATGCATTTGCAATAATTTTTCGGCCGCATTGAACGGAGAAATTTTATTGCTTTGAACGGCTTTTATAAACTTTTGTAGTTCTTGTGCGACTTTTTTATTTTGATAAAATTGAAGTTTTAGCTGTTCATCAAGTGTCTGTAACAGCCAGTTTTTATTTTGTAATTGTCTTTTTAAATCGAATGTGTTTGAATTCTTACTGCTATCAAAATAGGATTGTATGACCTCCCAAATTTCAATTAAACCTTTGTTTTCAATTGCGGAGCAATTAAAAACTTTGGGTGTCCAGCCATTTTCCTTAGGTGGATATAGATGTAAGGCTCTAGTAAATTCTGTACGAGCTGATTTGGCAAGATTGACATTATTGCCGTCTGCCTTATTAATAACAATAGCGTCTGCCATTTCAATAATTCCACGCTTGATACCTTGCAATTCATCACCAGCACCTGGTAACTTTAATAATAAAAAGAAATCAACCATACTATGCACAGCTGTTTCGCTTTGGCCAACCCCAACAGTTTCAATCAAAATGACATCATACCCTGCCGCTTCACACAAAATTATAGATTCTCTAGTTTTTCGAGCCACACCGCCCAATGATTCTCCAGATGGAGAAGGGCGAATAAATGCATTTGCATCACGCATTAGTTCTTGCATTCGCGTCTTATCTCCTAAAATACTTCCTTTCGTTTGTGTGCTTGTAGGGTCAACAGCAAGCACAGCGACTTTTTTTCCTTGTGACGTCAATTGTTTTCCAAAGACCTCTATAAATGTACTTTTGCCTACGCCTGGAACTCCTGTTATTCCTATACGAATCGTATTTGATTTGACCGAGAGGCACTTCTCAACAATAGCATTAGCGTACTCCTGATGTTCTTTCTTAGTACTTTCTACAAAGGTTATAGCTTTAGCTAGATCTGTTTTGTTGCCCTTGCAAATTCCTTCGGTGAGTTTTTCGAAGTCGAGCGCTTGTTTCCTTTTGGTTTGAATTTTGGAAATTTGATTGGCCTTTGTGTCTTGTTTTTTTTTCAAGATTATTTGTTAATAGGAACCATTACCATAACGTTATCCCACGAAAGTGATAAATGGAGTTGATCAGTTGCAATGAAATCAATTAAAAATTCTTCTTGAGAAGCCATCAAAGCGCTAGTAGGAGCTTCTATCTGTAAAACGTCCGATTCATGATTTCGTGTCGTTTCTTTACCACCGCTTATTAGGGTAACGCCCCAATCTGCAACTTCACTATTGAAAATGACGTTCCAACTTCCTGATTTAGGAATGGTCCAAAGAGAATAGGTTCCTGCAGGTAATTCTTTATCAATAATTTTAATAGCATTGGCAGTAGTAAAAGTGGTGGGTTCATTCGCTCCTGTTCGCCAAACTTTGTCAAATGGCACCAACTCGCCAAAAATGACTCTTCCTTTTTTTGACGGACTTGAATAGTTAACCGTTAGGTCAAATCCATCTTGATTATAAATCGAAGTTTTTTGCGGACTGATTTTTTTAGTTTCTTCTTTCATCATTGGCCAAACAACAAATTGAAATAATAAGAATAAAACTCCAATTACAATTGCTAATCCTACGAACCATTTTTTAAGTCTCATGTTGTTCTTTTTAAAGTGCTGCTTGGTATCGAAGTTACTAAAGTAATTTCTATTAACCTTTATTCAAAGTAGTGCTGGCTTATAATAGATCAAAAACAAAGGTTGATTCATTTTGATAATGTTCGCCTGGCCTTAGAATACTATTGGGAAAATTAGAATGGTTGGGAGCGTCGGGGTAGTTTTGAGTTTCGAAACAGATAGCAGGAAAATTTTCGGGTGTATATACCACCAAACCCGATTGGTTGGAACTGACCTTCATCGAAATACCCGATTTTTCAGAAGCAATTCTGGCAACAACATCGGCAGTAGGGTTCACAACAAACGGAGTATCTAAACGCATGGCAGCGATTTTTTTTTCTTCTAAAAAATCAAAAGAAGTATTTGCTACTTCAATAATCTTGCCTGTAGGTAGCTTGTTGGCAAGAGTTTCTAGCATGTGAGGGCAATTCAATTTTAATTGATAATCATTTATATCATTAGAATTGTCTAATCTGAAATACGAATGGTTTGTTAAATTGACAACAGTTGCCCTATCTGTAGTTGCTTGATGCGTGATTATTAAAGCGTTATTTATGAGCTTATAAGTTACAACAGCTTTCAGATTACCGGGGTAGCCTTCTTCTAAGTGTTTGCTTTGATATGATAGTGTTACAAAGGGCGCTCTGCCCTGGTGCACTTCTTCAATTTTCCAATACTTCTTGGCAAAACCTTCTTTGCCGCCATGAAGATGTATTCCTTTTTGTGCATAAATATCATAGCGCTGTCGGTCAAGTTCAAACCCTTCATTTGAAATACGACCTGCGAATCGACCTACACAGGCACCCAAATATTTGTCATCAGATTTATAGTCTTGAGGAACCTCAAAACCTACAACAGCATTGGTTGATTTTCCGTCTTTGTCTTTTATTAAGATTTTTTGAATAATAGCACCATAATCAAGAATAATAAGGGTAATAAAGGGTGTGCTTATGGTAACTTGCTTCATACAAAAGTGTGTGTCCTATTTTGAAAAAAATATTCTCCACTATCTACGTAAATTTAGAAGATACTGACGTTTGTAAGTGTGCGAATTATTAATCTTTTTATAAAAATCAATTGTTTTTGCAACATTGCTATTTTTAATTCGTCTTTTATATGAGTTCCTGTTTTATAGTAATCAAAACCAACAACGAAAAGGGCCTAATGTTTCAAATTGAAATCGTAGAAGAATGCAAAGCAAATAATCGTAAAGCTCAATTAAAGCTTTATAAACAATATTGCGATGGTATGTTTTGTGTTGCCATGCGTTTTCTGAATAATACGAATGACGCAGAAGATGTGATACAAGAATCTTTTATCAAAGCGTTTCAGAAAATAGATCAATTCAAAGGAGATGTGACCTTCGGGGCGTGGTTAAAAAGGATTGTCATAAATCATAGTATCGATTACCTAAAGTCTAAAAAGGAACAAATGATCGAACTAGACGAAAGTTATATGAATATTACTACAGATGAGGATTGGAGCGTAGATCAAAATATTACCCTAACAGAGGTGAAAGAAGCAATATCAAATTTACCAGAAAAATATAAATACGTTGTCATGATGTTTTTAATGGAGGGTTTTGATCATAAAGAAATTGCGCAAGTTTTAGATTTAAGCGCTTCAAACTGTAGAACTAGATTACTAAGAGGAAAAGGATTGTTAAAAGGACTTTTAAAAAACAAAAGATATGCAACAAGATCTTATAGAATTATTTAAAAATGATGGCGATGATGAAAAACATGAGCTTCTTGATGGTCATGAAGGGCGATTTTTAAATCGATTGGAACAGAAGCTACCTCATCAAAGAAAATCAAAATTTCTCTTTTTCAAGATTGCCGCCTCCGTCCTACTAATTATGGGTTTTAGCTATTTGGCTTTTGACCAGTTTGATCAAGAAAATCCGATTAAAACTACTAGTGTTGAAAAAGGAAATGAATTTGAAAGTCCAAAAGGAATTTCATTAGGAGATCTCTCACCCGATTTAAAAAAAGTAGAGAGCTATTATGTTGCAAATATCAATTTAGAGCTTTCAAAACTTGAAGTTTCTGATAATTACAAGGGTTTAGTCGATAGTTATATGCTGCAATTACGTGACTTAAATAAGGAATATAAAAAATTGAATATTGAATTAAATGAATTAGGGCCTAACGATCAAACCATTGCAGCACTTATCGAAAATTTACAGTTACGCTTACAATTATTACAAAAATTAAAAAAGAAGTTGAACGAATTAAATACATCAAAAAATGAACAAATTGAGACGAACACCATTTAAAACCATGGTCATGCTCTTATGCTTAATCACCATAGGGGCTTTTGGGCAAAAGCAAACAAGAACATTTAATGAAACTTTTACGGTTGCAGATGAATCAGTATTAGATGTTAATACGAGTCATACTGATATCGAATTTGAAACCTGGAATAAAAATCAAGTGGAAATAGAAGCAATTATCGAAATTGAAGGCGCATCAGATGAAGAGGCTGTCGAATATTTTGAAAATAGTGGTTTTGAAATTTTAGGAAATAGTAAAAAAGTAGCTATTAAGACTGGAGTTGAAAATAGGTGGTTTTTTAGTCAAGCTGTTGGAGATGCTCGTGATTTTCGTTTTGAAATACCTGAAATCCCAGAAATTCCTGAATTAGAATCTTTTGATTTTGATTTTGAGTTTGATTTTGAGGAATTGAAGAATATGCCTCCTTTACCTATGAATACGGCTGTGGCGTTTGATCATGAAGCTTTTGAAAAAGACGGCGAAAAATATTTAAAGAAATGGCAAAAAGAATTTGTAAAAGGATATGATAAAGAACATATAAAAGAAATAGAAGACTGGAGGGAGCGTATGGAAGTTCGTCAACTTGAGATTCAAAAAAAGCGTGAAGCGGTTGCTAAAGAAAGAGCAAATATGAATAATGACCGTTTGAAGAAAATGACGAAAACTCATGAAAAAAGATTTAAGGCGCATAATGAAAGATTGGTTGAAATATACAAGAAGGGGAGATCAGGTCTTGATTCTAATGATGTTTTTTTATTGCACAGTAAAAGCAGTAGAAAACCTAATATTTTTTATAGTTCATCAAAAGGTTTAAATAAAAATTACAAAGTAAAGAAGACTTTAAAAGTTAAAATGCCGAAGTCAATGAAAATCAAAATGAACGTGAGGCATGGCGAGGTTAAACTAGCAGAAAATACTAAGAACATTAATGCTACTTTATCTCATTCTAGTCTGTTAGCAGCCACTATTGATGGTGATAAAACTATAATAAATGCTTCGTATTCACCAGTAAGCGTATTACGTTGGAATTATGGTCAATTGCAAGCGAATTATTCCAAAAAAGTAGATTTAAAACGAGTAATAAACTTGCGTTTGAATGCCAACTCTTCAGATGTGACTATAGATAATTTAGATGCAAGAGCATTCATTAAGAACGATTTCGGCCCGCTACATATTAAGTCTATTGGAAAGAATTTTAAAGAAATAGACATTTCACTTCAGAACGCAGATTTGAATTTTAAAACTCCAAAAGTTCCGTTTACGATTTATGTAAACGGAACTTCTTCAAAGTTTACTTGTCCATCAGACATAAACCTAAATAAGACAAAAAATGGCGCTAGCACTATTAACAAAGGGTTTCTGGGAAATGAAAATGCCAATGGGTCTGTTGTAATTCATTCAAAATATAGTGATGTCGTTTTCTACGAATAACATTTGTTGTTATGGGTTAATCATGACTATTAAACAATGTCATTTATTTAGAACCGCTTCATTACAAAGTATCTCAAAAAACTCCCAAGATAAGACCTACAAGTTTTTGGACTGTAATTTAGTGCTCTTCCTCTTTTAAATAGTCTCCAAAATTTTCTTTAAATCTATTCAATCTAGGAATGGATACATTCGTGATGTATGAATTTTTAGGATTTTTTTTCTCGTAGTCTTGATGATACTCTTCAGCAATCCAAAACTTGGTTAGCTGAGTAACTTCTGTCGTAATCGGGGCACCTTCATATACATTTTGATCAGTCAACGCGCCGATGTACGCATCAATGATTACTTTTTCATCTTCGGTCTCGTAAAATGCAACTGATCGGTATTGTGGCCCTCGATCTGGTCCTTGTCTATTTAAAAGGGTAGGGTCATGTGATCCAAAAAATACCTGAACTAGTGCAGTAAAAGAGATTACTTCAGGGTCATAGTATACTTGAACTGCTTCAGCATGGCTCGTCATACCACCACCAACTTGTTGGTACGTAGGGTTTTCTTCGGTACCCCCAGCATAGCCCGAAACTGCTTCTTTAACACCCTTTACGCTTTCAAAAATAGCTTCAACACACCAGAAGCAGCCACTTGCAAAATAGGCGGTCTCGTACTCGCTGAGATCTTGCTGTGAAAGTTTTACAATGTTCTCTTGAGGAACTTCAATAAGTGCTGATTGCGCTTTCTTCTGATTCGATTGACAACTTGTTGAAATGAATAATAGCGTTGTAAAAGCGGTTAACTTAAATAATTGCATCATGACTTTAGTTTTTCATTTTGTAGAACAAGTTACAAACTCCTTACGATTTACGAGTTAAAAAATGTTAAGGCTATTATATAATTGGTAATGCAATAGGAAAAACAAAAAACAAAAAATAAAAAATAAAAAACCTCGCCATTTGACGAGGTTTAGTCTGCTACGAAAAATTACGCAACGATATTATTTAACAACTTACGGATTGATCGTACCATCACCGAAAATTTCAATCGCTGAAACTTTTGGTTTATCTACACTTGAGGTAAGAACAATATTTAAAACGCCATCTGTTACTTCAATGTCATACATTTTGGTTATGGCAGTTGCAGGTGCTCCTGTAACTTCAACAACATCAAAGTTATTTAAAATAGACATTTCTTCTATATCAATATCAAAAATTCTACTTCCGACGCCACCTTCTGTTCCATCCGCATCTGTTTTTCGAACGCCCCAGTATATTTCTGCAAAATGAAGTTTTATTGTATAGGTGCCATCAGAAACAGGAATGTCATAAGATACAGGACCCTGATTCGCATCATTAGATGTTATGGTCTCTGTTAGGTAAAGTTCATCTAAATCAGTATTTGCAATTTCAATAATAGTTGGGTGTGCTTCATAAGCTGCTATTGCTCCACCTAAAAACTCTGCACCTGTGACCCAAGTATCGCCGTCTAGCATTATTTCAGGACCACCAGCGTTAATTTTTAGAACTGAAGGGCCAGCTTCTTCTGTTGATTCCTCTGCATCCTCAGGGCAACCATCTAAAGCAGCAACACCGGCTTCATTTGGGCAAACATCATCTTTATCGGCTATTCCGTCACCATCGGCATCCGGGCAACCACCTAAATCAGCAATACCAGCTTCATTCGGACAGGTATCATCTTTATCGGCAACACCGTCACCATCTGCATCTGGACAACCGCCAAGAGCAGCAAGGCCAGCTTCATTCGGGCAAGCATCATCTTTATCAGCAACCCCATCGCCATCGGCATCAGGATCTGTCATAACTACTGGGTCCGAATCATCGCTTCCGCATGAAATTGGAACCATTACAACTGCAAAAAGCAAAAACAAAAGTGAAATTCGAATAAAATTAGTTTTTTTCATAATTAAGTAATTTTGGGTTTAAGTATGTTTCTTTTTCAAGAAGTATCGTTGTAAAATTATCCAACCTTGTAGTAAAAAACAATAAAAAGAATACTAAATCGATTAAAAACACCTTATTAAAAGGTCATTTTAAAAACGAAGCTTGTTAACATATATAACTAGTTTAATTTCAAAATAGTATTTTACTCGATAATCGATATTAAAAACGCTTCAAGGCTTGCCTAGAAATGCTATAGTTGTTTTCCTACTAATGCCTCCCGGGCTTGCACCGAGCTTATTCACTAAAGTTCATAGGTTAAAGATTCTTTATAAAGAACAATCAAGCCCGTAAAAACCCTAATATTTCATTAATTTATTAGATTAGGTGTATGATTTCATCGTTTAAACAAATAAAAAAACGTTCTAATTCAGCCATACTACTTTTAGATAAGGCAATAACATTAGATCAGTATTGTACAATAAATCTGAGCACATCTAATACCGAATTACAGAAAATCGATATTAAAAACCCAAATGTTTGTCAAAGGTATATTGATTTAATTTTGAATAGAAATCAAGCTATAGTAGCCTTTGGGGGGTATTTAGAAAAGCGAAACATTTATGATAATAAAGCTAACTTTTTTCAAAATGAAACCAAAAGAAATATTCATTTAGGTATTGATTTTTGGGCCAAAGCAGGTACGAAGGTAATAGCACCTTTAGATGCTCAAGTACATAGCTTTAAGAATAATACAACCATTGGTGATTATGGACCAACTATAGTTTTACAACATGAATTTGGTGGTGATACATTTTATACTTTATACGGCCATTTATCAGTAGCATCTCTAAAAAATATATCAAAAGGGCAATTGTTTAAAGCTGGCGAAACTATTGCAACCTTGGGCACGACTGCTATTAATGTCAATTATGCGCCCCATCTTCATTTTCAAATCATTTTGGATATGGAAGAAAAGGAAGGCGACTACCCGGGTGTTTGTTCTGCTGTTGATTTAGATTTTTATTCAAAAAACTGTCCAAACCCTAATTTATTTCTCAATTACAAATAGCGCAAAAGTAGTTTAAGGAATACAGCTGATTATGTAAATCTTAAAGAACTTCTTTTAATAGTGCCCAAACGTTTTCTCTAACTATTTTTTGACCTTCTGCTGTAGGATGAATGCCATCTGGTAAATTCAATTCTGGGTTTCCAGCTACACCGGCTAGTAAAAAAGGAATCAATTGCAACTCATTTTTGCTCGCTAAATCAGGAAAAATTGTTCTAAACTCTTTGGTGTATGCTTGACCCATATTGGGTGGAATCTGCATTCCTGCCAGAATAATTTTAGTATTTATATTTTTTGCTTTGACTGCATCAATTATTGATTGGAGGTTAGTTCTTGTCTCATTTAACGGAATTCCTCTTAAACCATCGTTTGCTCCAAGCTCTAAAACAAAAATATCAACTTGTTGTTTTAATACCCAACTCAGTCTATTTTTTCCTCCTGATGTAGTCTCTCCACTTAATCCAGCATTGATAACCGTATATCCAAGTTCTAAAGAATCTAATCTATTTTGTATAAGACTAGGAAAAGATTCTTTGGTATCTAAACCATAGCCAGCTGTAAGACTATTTCCAAAAAACAAAATAGTTTTAGAATTGCTATTTTCTAATTCCGTTTCAGAAACTTCAGTTGCAATAGTTGAATTCGTTTCATTGGTATCTGATTTTTTGTTCGCTGTATCACCACATGCAACCATCCCAAGAAAACATAAAAAATAACTAAAATTTAAGAGAATGCGCATAGTAGATCGAGGTGTTTATCAGAATCATTTTCTTATTTTGCATGTCGCTATAGAAAATGAATATTATGCCAAAGATATTAAACGTTCATCACCTAGGAAAGACCTATTCGAGCGGTTCAAAACAATTAACTGTATTGGATGATATTTCGTTCGATGTAGAAAAAGGAGCGACATTTTCAATAGTCGGACCTTCCGGTAGTGGTAAAACGACGCTTTTAGGACTTTGTGCGGGTCTAGACGATGCAGATACAGGCACCGTAGAACTCTGCGGAACAGTTTTAGAAACATTGAATGAAGATGAGCGCGCGGTATTGAGAAATAAAAATATAGGATTTATATTTCAAGATTTTCAACTACTATCTACCTTAACTGCTTTAGAGAATGTTAGTGTTCCTTTAGAATTACAAGGAGCCAAAAACGCAGCTTCAATTTCTTCAGATCTTTTGCAAAAAGTTGGTTTGGCTGAGCGCATGCATCATTATCCATCTCAGCTCTCTGGCGGAGAACAACAGCGAGTCGCATTAGCAAGAGCCTTTTCAAACAAACCTACCCTTCTTTTTGCAGATGAACCAACGGGTAATTTAGATGAAGAAACCGGTGAAAAAGTGATACAACTTCTTTTTGATTTGAATAAAGAAGCGGGCACCACTTTAGTCATTGTTACCCACGATCTTGATCTAGCAAAACGCACACAACAGATTTTACGACTAAAAGGAGGTAAGATTTTTTCAAACGAAACTACAGCTGTATCGTGAGCAATAGTCTTACAACTTCAAAAGTAGGCTTTAGATGGCTTCTAAAAATGGCATGGCGTGACGGCAAAGCAAGTGGCAAACGTTTACTGCTTTTTATGGCTTCTATTATTTTAGGTATTGCCGCTGTAGTGGCGATTCAATCTTTTAGTAAAAACTTGGAAGAAAACATTGCTTTGCAGTCAAAGGCGCTTATGGGTGCGGATTATATTATTGATAGCAATCAACTTCCTACCAAAAAAGTTCAAAAAATTATCGATTCGTTAGGGGCGAGTGGGCGAGAAGTTAAATTTGTATCCATGGCTGCCTTTCAGAAAAATGGACTTTCAAAATTAGTTCAAGTTCGAGGTATTGAAGGTGCATTTCCATTGTATGGCGAAGTAGAAACAGTTCCAGTCACAGCAGCAAATGCCTACAAAAATAAAAAAGGGGCTTTGGTTGATGCCACTTTGATGCTACAATACCAACTCAAAACTGGCGATAGTATTAAAATTGGTGAACTTACTTTTCCAATTTTGGGTTCTATTGTTTCTGCACCTGGTAGTAATGCCCTTTCAACAACTGTTGCTCCGCCAGTCATTTTGCCCTTTAGTTATATTGAAGGTACAGGTTTACTGCAGACAGGCAGTCGCTTGAAGTACAATTACTATTTTCAAGAAGCTGCTGGTTTTGATGTAGAAGCATTAGATAAAGCCATTGACCCTATTTTAGATGCTGAAGATGCTGACTTTGATTCTCATACATCGGTAAGTCAAAGGTTAGGAAGACGGTATGAAAATTTTGCACGATTTCTTAATCTAGTAGCTTTCATTGCTTTATTATTAGGTTGTGTTGGTATTGCAAGTTCAGTTCATATTTACATCAAAGAGAAATTACGGGGAATTGCCGTATTGAAGTGTTTAGGGGCTACAAGAAAACAGACCTTTTCAATTTATCTTATACAAATTGCAGGAATGGGACTGATTGGAGGTATCATTGGTACGCTTGCTGGTATAGGCTTGCAGCAGACCTTTCCCCTGCTTTTGCAAGAGTTTTTACCCTTTTCAGTCGAGATTGCCATTACTCCGCAGCCTATTATTATGGGATTACTTTTGGGTTTTTTTATGTCCGTCTTATTTGCTTTATTTCCATTACTGGCCACTTGGTATGTTTCTCCGCTAGAAGTGCTTCGAATTCAAGAAGGGAACATTGTTAAATCAAGAAAAGCAGCAATTTTAGTGCTCTTAGGAATTTTGGTATTTATTTTTAGTTTTTCATTTTGGTTATTAAAAGATTGGAGATATGCTTTGGCTTTTGTTTTAGGAGTTTTAGTAACCTTCGCTATATTAGCAGGTATTTCTTTGTTATTTATGAAAGGGATAAAAAAGTACTTTCCACGTTCTTGGAGTTTTACTGCACGTCAAAGTTTATTGAATTTGTATCGGCCAAATAACCAAACAATGGTTTTGATTTTGGCGATAGGAGTAGGATCTTTTTTGATAAGCACGTTATACTTTACAAAGGACATCTTACTAGCAAAAGCGACTTTAGAGGAAAATTTGAAAAGTCCGAATATCATTTTACTAGATGTTCAGACCAATCAAAAAGAAGAATTGGTAAATACGATTACTCCTATCGGGTTACCAATTTTAGATAATATTCCTATAATCACGATGCGAATGCATAGTATCAAAGGCAAAGCTGTAAATGACATTCGATTAGATACCACTTCGACCATTAATCAATGGATTTTAAATCATGAATTTAGAGTAACCTATCGAGATTCTTTGATAGCTTCTGAAAAGTTGGCTTCAGGTGCTTGGGAAAATAAAATTATAGAAAACGAACCCGTACCTGTTTCTTTATCTGATAATGTAGCAAGAGATGCACAAGTAGTTGTGGGTGACACTTTAATGTTTAATGTACAAGGTGTTTTGATGCAAACTCAAGTTGCAAGCATAAGAACAGTAGATTGGGGCCGTATGCAGCTTAATTTTTCAGTTGTTTTTCCTAAAGGGATTTTAGAAAATGCCCCCCAGTTTCATGTGATCACTACAAATGCACCTGATGAAAAAGTATCTGCACAACTACAACGAGATGTGGTCACAAAGTTCCCTAATGTTTCTGTTATTGATTTAAGGCAAGTGCTAACCTTGATTCAAGGTATTCTTGACAAAATATCATGGGTCATCAATTTTATGGCGTTTTTTAGTATTCTGACAGGTATTATTGTTTTAATTGGGTCCGTACGAACGAGCAAACATCAACGAATAAAAGAGAATGTTTTGCTCCGAACTTTAGGGGCCAAGAGTAATCAAATATTAAAAATTACAGCCTTAGAATATTTGTATTTAGGAATATTGGGTAGTGGAATAGGAATTTTACTTTCTTTAGTGAGTAGCCAGTTGTTAGCTTGGCTTGCTTTTGATTCTCCCTTCATTCCATCTTGGGTTCCGTTTGGCGTCTTGTTGCCAGGTATAACCTTACTAGTTTTATTGATTGGTTTGGCTAATAGTCGAAGTGTACTCAATAGTCCACCTCTAGAAGTATTGCGAAAAGAAAGTTAAAGTGTTTAAAGCTCTTCAGACCAATTGATTGTGTTACAAATTCCATACATTAGCAATTAACAACAAAGTATTTTTTATCAATCAATTAATTACACATAATATGAAAAAAGTAGTTTTTGTAGCCCTGGCTATTATGGCTTTCACTTTTGTGGAAGCTCAAAGCACCCCCGTTAATGATGGCGATGTTTTACCTGGTATAGTGTTAGATAATATGAAACCAGAAATAAGTCCGAAAGATGATTTTTACAATTTTGTAAATGGCACATGGATGGATGAAACTGAAATTCCAGCAGATCGATCTAGTTGGGGTGGTTTTTCAGTTTTACGAAAATCAACAGATAATGATGTTCTTGAAATATTAGCTAAAGCTAAGGCTAGTGGAAAATATGGGCCCGCAACAGATCAAGCAAAAGCTTTGGCTCTTTTTGACAGCAAATTAGATACTATGGCAAGAAATAAAGCTGGCTTGGCACCAATTAAGCCTGTTTTGGCTGCCATAGCTGGTATTAAAAACTTAGAAGATTTACAGATTGTTTGGGCGAAAAATCCTAATGTTTCGACTCCGTTTTTAGGTCTTGGTGTTTTTGCAGATTTAAATAACAGCGCAATGAATGCTGTTTATTTGGGACCAAACGGATTGGGACTCCCTGATCGCGATTTTTATTTAGAGCAAGATGAAAAATCCAAAGAAATACGCGAAGAATATAAAAAACATACGGCACGTATGCTACAAATGTTAGGCGACAACGAAGCAGATGCTAAAGCGGCAGCAGAAAAGATTTTAGCAATGGAGACCACCTTAGCAGAACCGAGGTTAGATAAGGTGGAAAGTAGAGATGTTCGGAATATGAATAATCCGCGAACGATAGCTGAGGCTGATGCGATGTTGAGTAGTATCAATTTGAAAAAGATTATTGCGGATCTCGGAATAACCAAAAAATTTGATACCCTTATGGTTACTCAATTAAAATATACCGAGGCTTTGAACAAATTCTTAGAAGAAACTCCGATTGAAGATATCAAAACTTTGATTCGTTGGGATACTTTTAATAGTGCAGCCGGAAAGCTCACAACAGAAACTGAAAAAGCAGATTGGAGCTTTTATAGTAAATATTTAAGAGGCTCTGAAAAACAAAGACCTGCCGATGAACGTGCTTTGGCGACAGTCAATGGCGCAGTTGGTGAAGCATTAGGGCAATTATATGTGGATGCAAAATTTCCACCTGAAGCGAAAGTGAAGGCTGAAAAAATGATTGCAAATGTCATAGATGCTTTTAAAGAGCGTATTCAAAAGTTAGATTGGATGGGTGCAGAAACAAAAGCAAAAGCTATAGAAAAGCTAGACAAGTTTACGGTGAAAATTGCTTATCCTAATGAATGGGAAGATTATTCCACGATGATGATAGCATCAAATAAGTCATACTTCGAAAATAGAGCAGCAGCTACTAAATGGAATCAATTGAAAAGTTATTCAGAAATAGGAGAGCTAGTTGATAAGAGCGAATGGGGAATGTCTCCTCAAACTGTAAACGCTTATTTCAATCCCTTAAACAACGAGATTGTTTTTCCTGCAGCGATTTTACAACCTCCGTTTTATAATTACCAAGCCGATGAAGCGGTGAATTATGGTGGAATTGGAGCCGTCATCGGACATGAAATATCACATGCTTTTGATGATAGTGGTTCTCGTTTTGATGCTGATGGTAATGTAAAAAATTGGTGGACAGATGAAGATTTAGAAGCTTTTACAGAACGAGGCGATGCTTTGGCTGCTCAATATGATGCCGTACAAGTTTTAGATAGCGTTTATGTCAATGGAAAATTTACATTAGGTGAAAATATTGGTGATTTAGGAGGGCTTTTAGGTGCCTATGACGGGCTTCAAAAATTCTTTAAGGAAAATGGTCGTCCTGATGATATCGATGGTTTTACCGCGGAGCAACGTTTCTTTATGTCGTGGGCTACCGTTTGGAGAACAAAGAGTAGAGACGAAGCTTTGCGCACTCAAATTAAAACCGATCCGCATTCTCCAGGAAGAGTTCGTGCGATACAACCTTTGTTGAATATTCAATCGTTTTATGATGCCTTTGATATTAAAGAAGGGGATGCTATGTATCTCGCGCCAGAGCAACGCGTACATATCTGGTAAATGCTTTAAATTGTACTGAAAACCGATTTCTTAGCTAAGAAATCGGTTTTTTTATTATCAAGATTTAATTTCTAATTCGCCTTTTCATAGGCTTCTTTCAACCATTCAATAAGTTCTGTATTTACTTCTTCAATCGATGTTAATTGAACACGATGTGTACACATAGCTCCGAAAGGTCCAGAATTACCCAAACGATCAGTAGTTGGTTTGTCTTTTAGTTTTAAACCCAAATCAATTCTGGTTTTAGTTGCTGGTTTGATAAGTGCGAATTGTTTTTTACGAAGGATACTAACGCTTGTTTTTTTTGGAGAATTTACCACGTCAGCACCAAAACCACTAACTATGTTAATCAATTTTTCATAGATGGGCGATAGCACTTCTTTACCCTTGTATTGATTAAGAACCAGATCAGAGTCGTCCGAAGTACTTTCTTTACATAAATGAATTATTGTGTTTGCAAACCCATGAGTGACCCCGTGTTCACCTTTTAGAAACTTCATAGCTTCACCGTGTTTTGAAAAATTCTTCTCTTTTAAAATGGCCTTCCACGCTTCTAAGCCCTTGCCAGTTTTGTCTGGCATGTTATTAATCATGGTTTGTAGTGCCTTTTCCATATTGATTTCCTTTTAAAAGTTATTCTTTCATTAAATTTTCTAAATCACTTGGGGTACGTGGTAAATCTTTACTCAGTACTTCACAGCCTTTTTCAGTAACTAGAATTACATCTTCTGTAAAAACTGAAATTTGATCGTCATGATTGTAGTACCAAGGTTCAACGGTGAATATCATGCCGGGTTGAAGTTGGGCATCAGATAAATTTGGATCACCTGTTGATAGTCCTAAATGGTGGCCAAAAAATAAACCTACTTGCATGTATTTTTTAGCCTCTTTCGGAATTATTTCATCGGTTAATTCTTTGATATCTGCAAAGGTAATTCCGGGTTTAATAAAAGCGATAATTTGATCTGCAATAGCAACTTCCATGGTTAAAATTTCTTTTTGCTTTTTGGTGAACTTTCCAGACACAGGAAAGGTTCTGCCTACATCGCTGACGTAATTTTTATATTCACAACCCACATCAAAGATGACCATATCTCCATCTTCCATATTTCGATTACGACGATTGTAATGCGTAGCTAAAATTCGCCAAGGCCATAAAGAATTTGGCCCTGATTTAATAATCGAACCAAAAGCTAAGCGATGGGCTCCATTAACCTTGTAATTACCCTCTAAAACACCTTCAAGATAGCGCTCATCAACACCAGCTTTTATGGTTTTTGCTGCTGTTTTGATGCCCGTTATGTTAATCTGGGTTGTTTTTCGCATGATTTCGATTTCTGAGCTAGATTTAACCATTCGAGTTCTGGCTATTGCCGTGTACATATTTTCAAACTTTAACCCTTGATGCTTAGCTCGCAGGGCATTCACTAGAATTTGAACCGGGGTAGGGGATGCGAAATATTCATCAGATCCAAAATTAATTTCGCCTTGGCGACCATTATCAATATAGATTATGGATTCTTCTTCTGCTTTTTTATCCATAAAGGCCGAAAAATCGGAAATAGCTTGCAGATGTACTCCTGATTTTGCAGCAATTGCTTTATCCATCAAGAGCGGTCTACCAGGAAAATCATTCGGTCGCGATGTGCTTTTAAAACGAAGGTCTTCTTTAGGAGTATAGATTACAGTCGTTTTTTTTGAAATATCAACTACCATTAGACTATTAGGTAGTTCTAGTCCTGTAAAATAATAGAAATTATCAAGCTGACGAAAAGTTTCTCCATATGAAAAACCATCACGTGCTGGTATCACAACCAAACCAGTTTTACCCTCATTTTCAAAATTTTTAATCAGTTTAGCTCTGCGATTTTCTAGTTCTTGTTTGGAAAAAGCTAACTCCGTCCATTCAAAATAACGCTGCTCTGGCGTCTGCGCTTTTAAGATTGCTGAAAAAGAAAGTAAGATTAAGAAAAAATATATTTTGAATTTCATAGAAAGGTTTATGGGTTGTAGAATGATTCTTCATTGACCATAAGGGTGGTGAGTTCAACTGTATGACCGTCTAAATCCTTAGTATACATCGAATGAAAATAGTAATGATCTTTGACTTCGTAAACCAGTTTTAAATCATCATATCTTTCTTTTGCTTTATCAAAATTTTCATTTGTGACGTTAAAAGCAAAATGATCAATTCGTATGCTTTTCGAATGTATTTCTTCATTTTTGATTTTTAAATCCGAAGGAAACAAAGCAACCCCAGTCTTACCTGTGAGCATAAAAATTGGATAAGGATTCCATTTTTTTAGCTGGTATTTTTTGAGACCTAATACCTTTTCATACCACGCTGCAGAAGCATATATATCTTTTACATTAATGGCTACATGATCTAAAAATTCAAGTTCAAATATTGACATACGCCTATTCTTTGTTATGGTAGCGATCTGCTATGAGGTGCAATTGTATATCGTGTTCTAAATACGCTTTGAGACCGGCAAGAACCCAACTAAAGCCACCCGTTGCATCCCTTATTTGTGCTATAATGTCACTAGTACTGCCTTTCAAACCTGTATTGTAGATGCTTACAAAAGTCTTATTTTGAGATATTGCCTCAAATTTAAAATGGACAAGTGCTTCTCGGTCATCGCCCCATTGAATTTTTATCTTTTCATTTGTGGTGATTGATAATGGCAGAACTTCAACAGAATGATTAAACATTTCCCAAGTCCATGTGACCGCTTTGCTTTCTAATAGGTTTCCTGAGCTTTTAGTAAACCAAAATTTAGTGGTGATTTCGGGGTCTATAAATGCTTTAAAAACCTCATGAATTGGTTTTCGAATCATCATTGCCGTTTCGGCATAATAGTTTTCTGTATCCATTTGATAGTATCTGATACTGAAAATAAAGATTATATGATGAAGAACTGTTAAATGTGCTTATAAAATATCTTTAGGTAGAATTTTACGAGTCCAGGTTTTGACCCTTTTTGCAGTACTAACTTCTGAATCTGGATTATATGTTAAGGTAGTTTCCCAAGCATTTTCTGCTTTGAATTCTTCTTCCATTCCTTGCAGCACTTTTTTAGATATTACTTCTGAATGTATAATAGCCAAACACTCTGTGTTGAGGTTGGCACTTCTTGGGTCTAAGTTAAACGTACCAATAACCGTTATTTCGTTATCAATAATCATGCTTTTGGCATGCAAGCCAAAAATGGGTTGATATTCAATAGTAGCCTGTAATTCACCGGTCATAATTTTCTTTCGTTCAGCAGCATCTGGTCTGAATTCAAAAATACGAACTCCCGTTGCTAGAAGTAATTTTCGATCTTTTTGATAACCGCTAAAAGCTTCTAGATTGTCTGTCGAAGCAAGACTATTGGTCAAAATGCGAATTTTTACACCACGAGCGGTAGCTTCTTGAAACAGTTGTCGGCTCAAATCAGTAGTTATTAAATACGGACTTTGAATGTCAATCGAAGTTTTGGCGTTTTTTACCAAACGTAGGAGTTTACTAGTAGAAACTCCGCCGCCACCTAAACCACTATTTCCATCGTTTTTACCTGGTTCGTCTGAAGCGAATTCAACATCATCTACCCAAACCAAATCTCCCGAATGTGCTATTTTTGGAAAGGCCGCTGGTAAATTTTTGATTTTCTCTCGAACCTGAGGCCAAAAATTATCAGGGTTACAAGCATATTCATGTAATCGATCAAAACGATTTTCGTTACTTATGTTTTCTGGAATGCCATCAATTAAAATAGCTACAGAAACACTAAGTTCGCTGTTCCAAAATTTTGTAAATGAGCCGTTTACATCTTGCGTTTCCTTTCCTAAAAGGAGTACATCTCTATCCCTGAAATTATATTCATGGTCGTAGTCAAAATACTCATCAGCTATATTACGTCCGCCTGTAATAACAACTTTACCGTCAACTATGAATGTTTTGTTATGCATGCGCTGGTTAGCGGAACGAAAATCAGTCGCAAATTTGCCTAGCTTATCAAAAATATTCTTCCCCAAATTAACGCCTGGGTTATATACTTTTATACTAATATTTTCATGAGAATCTAAGGTAAGCATGTCTTGAACATCCGCATCTACCATAATATCGTCTACCAAAAGGCGAACTTTTACGCCTCGATCTGCTGCTCGAACCAAATAGTCACAGGCAATAAGACCGACATTATCCATAGAAAAAATAAAGTATTGAATATCAATGGTCTTCTCAGCGTATTCGGTGAGCCAAGCTCTGGTGATCATAGCGCCGCCACCATCTTCTAAAACGTAAACTCCGGTTTTTGTTTCCATTAGCTGCGAAAATGGCTCTAGTTCTTTGGAGATGCTTAAGGTATTATCGCGCTGAATATTTGCGCAAAAATCGGTTGATAATGCTCCTGCTAACGGATTCTTATCCTCTTTACACGAGGTAAAGAAAAGCAGACATAGTACGCCGCAAATAACTTTTGAAGTGTATAGGATTGATTTTGTCATTTGAATTACTGATTCAAAACAGCTGTACTCGATAATCGAGAATTAAATGCACCAAGGTAAATTACAAATAAAAGTATGCAAAAGTTATTGAACAAAATTTAATTGTGAAGTCAACTTTCGTCGGTCACCATTAGCACTAGATACCTGAATATAGTTGTCTTCATTTACTTCAACAATTTGGCATGTTAAAACCCTTGCTGGTACTTTCCCATTTTTCGAATTTGTCAAATCTTCAACAGGAGTTAAAGTGTAGGTACATTCATCTAACCAATCAATTTTGAGCTTTAGCTTGTAGCCTATCGATTCATTTTCTTCGATTTGGAAGTTTTTGCTGCGTTCTATTTTGGTGATTCCATTACGAGCACTTTCAATTTGAAAGCTTCCGGTTTTTACACGTGAGCAATTACCGCAACGAAGATTGAAATCTGACAAGTATTCTTTTGTTATTGGCTGTCCACCCAGCTCACGAGTTTTTCGTAAATATTTTTGTGCGTTTTCACAATCTTGACTATATAAATAAACAATCGATAGTTTGTAGGTTGCATTAATATATTCAGGATCAATTGTATAGGCCTGTTGTAATTTTTCTTTCGCCTTATTCAATTGCTTTAAAGCCACCTTGTAATTTGATCGAACGGTTGCATAATATTCTCCAAGATATGTGGTTCCGTATTCTGTAAGAATTGGAGCGCTCTTTGGGTTTTGTTGTAATCCTTTATCGTATTCATTTCTTGCCAACTCGTATTCACCTAAGGCTGTAAACACGGCACCGTAGCCCCAGTAGATACCTGAATTTTTTGGGTTTAATAAAAAGGCTTGATTAAAGCGATGCATGGCCGTTTTTAAATCGCCGCTGTAGAGATATTCGAATCCCAATCGTATCATTTCATGCGCACCGTCAGTTCTGCTTTCGCCAGCTTCAACAATAGTATTTATAAACCTTTGGTCTGATTCGATTTCTTTTGCGTTTTTTTTGAGCTTACCGTATTCAGGTAACATTTGTTTGTCTTTTTTTGCTTCAGCTTGCCATGATTTGAAGGATGGTTGCTGGGCATTTAAGAATAAAGTGCTTAAGAGAAAAATAATGACAATTGAGGAACGCATAAATATCATTTAGTGGCATTATAACGATATTTTACTGATTTTGTTGCTATTTAATAGTTTATGAATGAAGGCAAAAAAACGATTTGAACCAATACGAAGTACCTATGAATATCGTTTGCTGTTTTTATGGTCATACGGATTCGTGCGATAATAATCACGCATATTGAACTTTCGATCTTCGAATTGATCAGGCAATATTTTAAAATGCTGAATTCGATCTATTCTAAAGGCACGATAATCTTTTCTAAGGTGACACCAAGCCATTAGAATCCATTTATTTTCTGTCGAAAAAATGGCACAGGGTTCTATTTTTCGAAATGAAATGTTGGGGTCATCTGCTTTGCGGTAGTTAATCTCTGTATAGTTGAAATTAGTAATAGCTAGTTGTAGTTCTGAAAGCGCATTACTGCTAATACTCTCCAAACGGGTATCAAAGACATGAAGTTGGTTGTTCAGCGTTTCACTTTTCTCAAGAATAGAGGATCGAAAAACAGATTTTATTTTAGTTAAAGCCTCTTCAAAGTCTGAAACAAAAGATGAATCATTACTTCTGCCTACTAAATGTTGTGCAGTAATTAGTGCGTTTGCTTCTTTCTCGGTAAATTGAACTGGAGCAACGGTATACCCATCCATTAAGGTGTAGCCCCTGCCTTCAAGGGTAATTATGGGCACGCCTGCTTCAATAAGCTTTTGAACGTCTCTATAAATGGTTCGAACGCTAACATCAAATTTGGCAGAGAGTTCTGGCGCCGTTAAAACCCGTTTCGATTTCAAAAGTGTTAGAATGCGTATAAGCCGGGCAAGTTGCGTCATAAGAGGTATCTAAAAAATAAAGATAGCGAACCTAGTTAAGATCCGCTATCTCGTTTTATTTGTTTCTAAGCCCAAGAATGAAGAGCGACCTTGTTGCCTTCGGTATCGAGAAAATGGGCCATGAAGCCATCTTTACCAATATCAGTTTTAGGTAGTACTACTGAACCGCCTGCTTTTTCTACACGAGAAAGTGGCAGACTTAGATCTTCGCCTCCATTTAAATATACGACCACGCCATTATTAGAAGGTACATAGCCTTCCATTTCAATAATTCCACCACCAACAGCATTATTGTCTTCATCGTACGGAAACACCCCATATTTCACTCCGGGCATAGGTGCATCTTTAATTTGAGTATCTAAGAGGGTATTGTAAAAAGACTTTGCCCTTTCGAAATTTTTAACTGGAATTTCAAACCAACTGATTGCATTTGACATTGTATTTTGTTTTAAAATTATACTTGGTACAAAGATATTTTGGCAAGTGTCAAATATTGTCAGGGGTATAAAAATTACTAGATAATCGAGATCTAATTGTATTGAGGCTTGCCAGTCCGTACCGTTAGGGCGGGCCTCAAAGTTTTAATGTTTTTGTTTTAATAATGCTTCGAGGACTTCGCACCAAGTAATTTATTTTATAGGACTCATTTCATGTATGATTACATCTAAGACAGCACCTTCAGTAGCTTTTTTGTGTGCTGCGATGTGTGCACTTGCGTTATGATTTAACCACAATTCGCGATTGGCCCAATTTTCATAAAAGAAAAAACGATTGGTATTCGTGTTGTCTTCATGCAAATCATAGTTAAGACATCCTTCTTCTTTAAGTGTGGGCGGTATAAGCTTCAAAAGCTCCTGCTTTACCAATTCACGGTTTTCAGGTTTGGCGATGATCGTTGCTGTGATAGTTAGTTGTTTTGAGTTCATATGTTTAAAGATTATTTAGGTATAAAATGTTATAAACATTTAAGATAATACAAAAATGAGCATCTTGCATTTTATCAAATGTAGCATGGCTAGCTATTTTGTGAATTGATGAAGTCCTTCCCTTTTTTCTGGTGGAGGTGGCGATAGCTTGTTGCGTCTCTTCGGGAATTTTAAAACCGCAATTCTTAAAAAATATCATAGCGGACTATTCTTTCGAATATTCAATCGTTAAAAATTATTTTCTCATCAAAAATAGGATTTGAAAACCCTCAAATTCACGATAAAAAACATTTCTAATCGTCGAGTTGTTTTTTACTTGAAATACACTTGTCGAGTATTTTCTTCACTTTATCTTACTTTTCGTTAAGTACCGAAAAATAAGGCGTTTTGGCGATTCAATTGGATTCATAGCCCTGACCTGGGCTTATCTTTATGTAACCTATGTCAATTTTATGAAAGCTAATTTAACTATTCTTTTTACACTTATATGTGGTGTTACTGCTTTAGCAAATACCAATAACAATCAATTCGTCTTTAACCCCCAAATCGAAACTTATGTTGAAATTAAACATTTTAAAATGGATTCTAATTTACATCGTGGCATTGTTCTTGTTACCAATGATATTGAAGTTGAAGAACCAGCTGAAATTAAAGTGGCTCGTTTATACAAATTCAAAAATTCAAGAATAAAAAGAGCTTTATCTTTTAAAACAAAAAGAGGCAAAGCTATCATGGCTTAATCGCCGAACACTAAAAAATGAAATTATGATATTAGCTACACTTTTAATCGCTATTGCGCTTGTTGGTTCTGTTATCTTCGTTGCAAAGAAACAAGAATCAAATGTACGCCCTGTAAAAGTTCGTGCGAAGAACAATAAAAAGTAAAAATTTTAAAACAACTTTGATGTTACTTACGCTGCGCTGACTGTGCCAAGTAAGTATACCAATTAAAGTTACCTCGTACTATGTAACCAAAACAATGACACCCAACGCTAAAACTAGCGATTGGGTGTTTTTTTACTGGGGACTTCATTTCAAAAGATTAGGCGACATTATAAATAATAGACAGACCTTTGCGTTTAAACCTAAAGCCCGATTTACGTATAGTTTGTTTTGAATTCTATCACTTTTTTTGGTTAAAAGAACTGAGACAAATATTCTATTTTCTGCATATCTGTAATTATTTCATGATACCAAACAGGCGGTTGATAATCTACCCAATATTCGTCCTTTGCCTCAGCGATACCTTGTTTTTCGCTCGCTTTTTCAATTGTTTGAAGTGAGTTTTTACCTGGGTTTTTTAATAAAACTATAGAAGCTATTTCGTTGACTTTGATTGCTATTTCCCATTTTGCTCCTTTTCGATGTGCCGAAGAGATAAGTTTAATGAAATTTCTTTAAAGATAATCATCTCGTCCATTAATTTATATTTTTCAATATCTGTTGTAGATGTTGTTTTAGTTAAGATGTTTCCTTGATAATCAAATTCGGTTTTTTGTTTTGGAGAACTTTGTGGTGTAAGGTTTTCGACGTAGCATAAAGACGCAGTTCCATTTTGATATGATTTATAATTGTTTAGATTAGCAAGACTAAACGAGAAATTATATAGAATCAATTTTTTTGAACCATTCTCATCTAATAAACAAAACCCGTGATTTCTATATTTACTTACATATCTACGTTACCAAAAGTGATAAAGCCTTCTATTGTTTTTCCATCATTTAATGTAACCTTACATACAGCTTGAATTTCGGGTGCTCCTAGGTCAATATTTTTTGGATTAGTAGATGTGAAAATAAGTATTATAGAAAGTATTAATATTCTCATTGCTATTTTTTCAGTATTGGAGCCAACAACTGAATAGCATCATTGTCACTATTCAACTTCTAAGACTAATTTAAGAAATAATTCAAAAAGCATCTCTTAGAGCATTTAGAAACTATCGTTTAGTAGCACTTTCAACTATTCAATTGAATAAAAGATAACCTATATGGTCTTAATCTTTAATTTTTTAGCCAAAGTCACCTCTTAATTCTCGACTAAAAACATTAATTCTTCGCTCAAGTGTTTTTAGGTATTGATGCCCTTGTCGGTACTTTTTTACACTTCATCTGAAGTTCGGTCTTTTAACGAGTATTTAATCTCGTTTAGCGAATCAAACCCCTTTAAAATGGGGTCTGTGAGTTTTATATATGTAAAGCAAACAGTCATGAAAACTATCGCAACTTTAATTTTTGTTCTTTTTATCTCAGTAGCAGCACAAGCTCAAAATGTAACTGAGCAGGTAAAGGTAGAAACTGTTGAAATGACGATAGTAACTTCAACTGAAAAGAAAGAAGTTACTTTAGAAAAGAAAAATGAAGTTGCACGTTTATACAAATTCAAAAATGCACGTGTAAAGAAAGCTTTATCATTTACAACAAAAAGAAATAAAGCAAAAATGGCTTAATCGCCAAACACTAAAAAAATAATATTATGATCTTAGCCACACTTTTAATCTCGATTGTTCTTGTTGGAACTATTATCTTCAATGCGAATACTAAAGAATCAAATGTACGCCCAGTAAAAGTGCGTGCACATAACAACAGAAAGTAAATTTAAAATATAGGAATTGCTATTAGACTATGTACGAAGCTCTGACTGTGCCCGTACGACCATAATAAAATTCCGGCTTACTATTACCAAAATAAAAGTGCTCCATCTCTTGCCATGTAGATGAAGCGCTTTTTGTTTTATGCTAAAATGGGGGTATAGTATTTTTTTGGTTAGTCGTTTATTTAAATAGTCTTAAGTCGAAACTGAACTTCTGGCTACTTATAATCTTGATTTCACCGATAGCTGTATGTTCTGGGTTTACGAGGTAGTTAAAGTCACCTTCTACGACAGCTGATGGTACTTTTAAGACCAACGATCTACCAGAAGCTATAAATTGATCTCCAACAGTCTGTGTGAATTTTATGGGAGGATTGTTTTTCCAGTCCTTTCCTTTTAATTTTTTGAGGTCATACTCCGAAATAAGAGCGTCGGGTATTTCTATAATGGTCATATAGTAATTCTTCGGGAGCTTATTCAGCGGCATATTAACGGCCACTTCAAGTTTGGCGAGCGCTCGAGAATCTGCGGCATACAACATTCTTGTTCCCTTACTATTCCAACGACCACCATAAGTCTCAGCCCCTTTTCCAGAAAGATCCTCTTTATATTTTGCCTTGGTGAGTCGATATACCTTCATGCAAATATACCGTGCTCAATTCTGCCTAACTGGTCATAAACCATATTGATGCCAATGGTGGTATCAAGAAGCTCTTTCGGAATAACACCACCCATTGGTATGTTTTTGGTCGACATCCAATACATGAAATTTCCTCGATCTTCGAAAACGGAGACTCCGTAATTGAGAAGGCGCTTGATTTCGATGATTCGTTCCGACTGTTTTGAAGGGAAGTTTTTTGTTCCGTTGCTGTAACGATCGAGTGTTCTTGTAGAAATTCCTAAGTAGTTGGCCCATTCTTTTTCAGTAAAGGGTTCCTCACTAAAAAATTTGAGAAAGTCATTATAAGCGATACCATCTCGAACCAAACTTATCAAATCGTATTTTTGAGACTCGTCGTCCCAGTCGTTGAACTCTCCATTAGCGATTTTTGAGGTCGTTCTTTTCATGGTCTAAAGGTTATATGATCAAATATACGAAATTTGTCTATATAATTTAGACTTTTGTCTAATTTTATTTAATTAAGGTCTTTTGATTGAATCATGAAAGCTATCTGTCAGTTACATAGATTCCATTCTTTTATAAAAATAGCCTCTTAATTCTCGACTAAAAACATTAATTCTTCGCTCAAGTGTTTTTAGGTATTGATGCCCTTGTCGGTACTTTTTTACACTTCATCTGAAGTTCGGTCTTTTAACGAGTATTTAATCTCGTTTAGCGAATCAAACCCCTTTAAAATGGGGTCTGTGAGTTTTATATATGTAAAGCAAACAGTCATGAAAACTATCGCAACTTTAATTTTTGTTCTTTTTATCTCAGTAGCAGCACAAGCTCAAAATGTAACTGAGCAGGTAAAGGTAGAAACTGTTGAAATGACGATAGTAACTTCAACTGAAAAGAAAGAAGTTACTTTAGAAAAGAAAAATGAAGTTGCACGTTTATACAAATTCAAAAATGCACGTGTAAAGAAAGCTTTATCATTTACAACAAAAAGAAATAAAGCAAAAATGGCTTAATCGCCAAACACTAAAAAAATAATATTATGATCTTAGCCACACTTTTAATCTCGATTGTTCTTGTTGGAACTATTATCTTCAATGCGAATACTAAAGAATCAAATGTACGCCCAGTAAAAGTGCGTGCACATAACAACAGAAAGTAAATTTAAAATATAGGAATTGCTATTATACTATGTAAGAAGCTCTGACTGTGCCCGTACGACCATAATAAAATTCCGGCTTACTATTACCAAAATAAAAGCGCCCAATCTCTTGCCATGTAGATAGGGTGTTTTTTAGCTTATAAAACATTTTGATTTTAGACAGCAAGAGCGAAATCATAGTAGGAACTAAAATTTTTTAAAAATCCAATAGTCTAAAATTTATCCCTTAATGCCAGGCTGTAAAATCTTAGCACCAGTTTTCTTTTTCTCTGCATCAACCATATCTTTAACTTCTTTCAACAAGGCTTTAGAGTCATATATGATACCATCTTTGATGGTATACTTAACACCGCCTTCTCGAATGACTTCATTGTCATCGGTTAGTTTCACAGCTCCGGTGCCGTATAAAACTTTAATATTTTTTAAAGGATTAGCGTCAACGACAACAAAGTCAGCTAATTTACCAATGCTCACCGAACCGATTTTATCATCCATACCTAAGGCTTCTGCTCCGTTTAAGGTGGCAGAACGAATAACTTCTAGTGGGTGAAAACCTGCTTCTCGTAATAATTCTAATTCACGTATATAAGCAAAACCATAAAGTTGGTAAATGAATCCGGAATCAGAACCTGTGGTTACCCTACCTCCTCTGTTTTTATATTCGTTGATAAAGGTCATCCAAAGGTTGTAATTCTTTTTCCATGCTACTTCTTGTTCCGTACCCCAATCGTGCCAGTAGCTTCCGTGTGAAATTTTACTTGGTTCGTAAAATTTCCATAGACTTGGTAAGGTATATTCTTCATGCCATTCTGCACGTCTAGCGCGTTGCAAGTCACGACTCGCTTCGTAAATATTAAAAGTAGGGTCTAGCGTAAAATCAAGTTCTAATAATTCGGTCATCACCTTTTCCCAATGTTCTGAATAGGGTTTTGCTGCTTGTGCCCAAAGTTTACCTGCATTTTCAAAACGATGTTGCTCATTTTGATAATTATAATCCAACGGATAATCTTGAACGGTTCTATCATCAAATAAGGCTTCTGGTAGTCCGTACCAATGTTCCATAGACGTTAATCCTGCTCTAGCCGAATGAAGTACATTCCATCGTGCAACGCTTAATTGCGCATGATGACACGCAGACCCGAGCCCCAGCTTTTTATTTTCATCTAATGCCGCCGCCATAATTTCAGGCTCTGCTCCAAAAAATTTGATGCCATCAGCCCCTTTCTTAGCATTTGCACGTACCCAAACTCTTGCTTGTTCTGGGGTTGAAATCGGAATATCATTTAAAGGATTAAAACTGGCACTAGTTTGTCCGAAACCTGTATATGCCATTATTCTTGGTGCTACAATTTCATTTTTGGCGCTTTTTCGTTTTAAATCCATAGTAAAATCTACACCTCTACCGCTTGGTTCACGAACCGTTGTTACCCCATGGGCCATCCAAAGTTTGAAAACATAATCGGGTTCAGCACCTTGCGCTTTTCCACCAATATGACCATGCATATCAATAAAACCAGGCATTAAATACATGCCGTTGCAATCCAATTCTTTACCTCCTTCTTTTAATTTTGGTCTTCTTGCTTCATTAATAGCCACACCATCATAACCGACCACTTGTATTTTTTTGATGATATTATTTTCTACAACAATGTCAATAGGACCTTGTGGGGGCGCTCCATTGCCATTTACTAACATCACACCCCGAATGATAAGTTGGGTATGCGGACCATCTCCTTGAGCTGATTGGGCGAAGGATTGAGCTATTCCAGCTAAGAATATGGCTAGTACTAGTATTGTTGTAATTTTTTTCATCTTTAAACTTGTTGTTTTGAAGGTTATTGAGTAAACTTTTATTGGCTAGCGAAATAGCTGACTTCAATCTTCAGAAGGAACTAATATCTTATCCCCTAAAAATAGCGCATTCAAAAATAATCGATTAGTGCCGTACCAACTTCCTCTAAAATTAGGGTTGTCAGCAAATAGTACGACGCGTCCTCCTCCTAATTTACTCACAATAAGTGAAGCAGAAGGTTTTAAATTTTCTTCCATATTTTTTTTCGTGATAAAGCCGTCAATATGGGGTTTTTTAGCATATTTGGCAGCAGTACCATATTCACTCTTGCTTGGAGACAACCAAACCGTATTATTTTTATAAACCGGAATGCTAGCATCATGATATCCAAAAGCAAGGGGGTGTGTAATATCTATATCAGCTTTAATAATAATACCGCCAACACTTTCTTTACCTAAATTCTCTCTCGCATCAACATAGGGCTTTCGGATAGCAACTTTGGTACTATCTTTTTCTAAGGAGTCTTTGACTTTGTCTGTTAAACTTTCTTTGACCAACTTTTTGTCTATTACCCATTTTGAAGCTGTACCAATAGTGATCAAGGTATTTCCTTTGCTCACCCAATCTTTGATTTTATTTTGTTGCTTTTTATTCAATTCATATTGACCAGAAACCATCACTAAGCTGGTATATTTATCCCAATTAGTACGATTGAAATTACGAATGGGTATTTTACTAATCGGCATGTTCATTCGAGTATCTAGTAAATGCCAGACTTCGCCAGCCTCGTACGAACGAGTACCGTTACCGATGAGCATAGCTGCTTTTACTTTTTTTATAGGACGAACAGAGCCGCTACCTAAATCAATTCCTTTTATATTAAAACCAGTAGCTAATCCAAACATGGGTACTTCATATTTTTTTTGTGCCGTTTGCAATAAGGCATAAATTTCTTGAGAATTTTTCTTTTGAAGGGAAACTGGCAGTACAAGGCTACCATAATTAAAAGATTTTGAGGTGTTCCCTAACTTTACGGTAAAGGGTTTGAAAGCAGAAGAAAGTACGATTCCGTTTTCTTGCAAGTAATTCAGAACTGCTGGTGCGTTGTAATCATCCCAATCAATGATGTAGGCATATTCTGATTGCTGAACAGGTTTAACTCGCACTAAATTTTCTACACTTTCTATTTTATCTCCCAAATTCAAAGAAGTAATAGGTTTATACTTCATATTATAGAAGTTTGCAACTGACCATGCAGAAGCGTCATAGTAGACGCTATCACGATATTTAGAATAAGTTTCAAACATGGTCTGAACCATTCGATATTGCGGCTGTTTGGTAGGTACCACAAAACCATTGCCTGATTTATACACTTCTATTTCATGAGCCAACAACTTATCTACAAAGGCTTTCGTTCTGTTTTGATCATAATTATCGCCAAAGGTATATCCGCGAACTTTACTTTTTGAGGCCTTGGTCAAGGCACTTTTAAAGAAATCTTGTTGATATTTGCGCATGTAGCTCTTATTAGCTACGGCAGTTTTGACCGTAGTTATACTAGAAGTGTATTGGTTGCGAATCGTAAACGGAAAAGTAATTTTACCAAAAGCGGTAGTTTGTTCATGGCCTCTAGAACTTGCTTGTTCGAATAACAATGCTAATGCGCCTTGTAAATCGGGGTAGGAAGAGCCGTAACCAGGATAGGTGCCATCAAAGACCTCTTTTGTAAAATAAAAGGAACCAATACTATCTAGGGCCTTTGCAAAGGCAGCACCAAACATATTGTTGAGATCCTCATAATTTTCTTTGGGCATTATTGGGTTTAAAGAAGCATTTGCTTTCATGGGTTCAAAGAAGTAGCTGCTTTGACTTCCCATTTCATGAAAATCAGTAACCACATTCGGGTACCATTCGTGGTACCATTTTAATTTACCTCTACTTTCAGGATTAATGGCTAACAACCAATCTCTATTCAAATCAAACCAATAATGATTCGTTCTTCCACCGGGCCAATATTCATTATGCTCTGCATCTTGAGGGTCTGCAACGTTGGGTTTACCTTGATACGAATTTGCCCATTGCGTATGACGATCACGCCCATCAGGGTTAATGGTAGGGTCAATCATAATAACCGCATTACTGAGGTATTTTAAAATTTCAGGATTATTCGATGCAGCAAAGGTATACGCAGTTAATAAGGCTGCTTCAGAACTTGAAGGTTCATTGCCATGCACATTATATGCGAGGTTGATGAAAATGGGAATATCACCATAATTGGATACATTTTTGGCAGGATCAGTAAATGCCAAATGTTGTTCTTTTAATGTATCAAGATTCGATAAATTATCTGCACTTGTGATGGTCAATATCACCAATTTTCGCCCTTCATGTGTTCTACCGTATTGATAAAGGGAAGCTCGATCAGAAGTTTCTGCCAATTTGGTTAAATAAGCGACAATTAAGTCATGACGCGTATGATGTTCACCAATACCATAGCCTAAAAATTCTTCTGGACTGGGAACAGTTTGATTAAAGGGCTGAAATTTTTTAAAAAAATAATCTTGGGCTTGTAGGGTGGTGCTGAAACACAGCATCAAAAGGAGTAATTTTTTAAGCATTTAAAAGCGATTTGAATTAGTCGCCTAAATATAGGAATAATAGCTTTAATTGAAATGCTTATTTAAACCCTTAAATTGCCCAAAAAAAGAATTGAAATTAAGCATGTGATTCTTAAAGCATAAAGAGCTGCTTTACGCTAAGGAAGGTACCTGCGGATGAATTTCTTTGAATTTTACAATGTAGTGGGTGCCTTTTCTTGTAATATCTCTAACAATAGAGCCACGCAATTGCCTTGCTAAATTATGAATGAGTTTGAGTCCTAAAGATTTGGTGGTTTTATGATTTATCGTTTCTGAATACCCAACTCCTGTATCTCCAATATTTAACAAATATTCATCATTTTCTCCTTTTCTAAGTTTGATGAAAATATGACCTTGATTGTCATCAACGATTCCATATTTAAGTGCATTAGTAATCGCCTCGTTTATTAATAAACCTAATGGCACCGCGGTATCAATATTCAATTTCACATCAGGAATATCAATATCTAAAGTAATATTACTGCTGGTGCCTTTGATAGATCTCACCAAGTACTCAGCAAGTTCTTGAACGTACGATTTATATCCAATTTTTGAGATATCTTCTCGCATATATAGCATTTCATGTACCATAGCCATTGAAATAACTCGGTTTTGGCTGCTTTTTAGAAGCTCTTTAGTTTCATTATCTGGGGCATTTCTAGACTGCAGACTTAGTAAGCTTGAGACCGTCTGCAAGTTATTTTTAACACGATGGTGTACTTCTTTCAATAAGGTCTCTTTTTCATTTATTTTTTCTTCTAGTGCATTTTTGGTTTTATATAGATTGTGGTGCGCATGAAGTAAATTTTTGCCAAAAACACCACCCAATAAATAAACGGAAAAAAGAACGCTTAAGAGCGCAAACATACTTCTTGATTGTTCAGGAATAACGTTGGTTACAAAACTAAAATCAGAAATACTTTGGGAGTAAATCAAAACAATGATTAATAAATTCAGATTTAGATAGAGCGAACCATAGGCTTTTGTAGTGACATAGCCAGCAATAACAATGAGTGCAAGAACAAAAATGAAAGGGCTATTAATTCCGCCACTATACAAGGTTATTACACTTGCCCCAGCAAGGGTCATGATAGAAACAATATTATAGGTAAGCGTTATATTCTTATGGGAATAATAAAGAACGGTATTCGATAAATTTAAAATACCGAAGCCTAAAAATATAAAAGGAATGACTTCTTTGACATCTAAAAAAAACCAACAAATACCCCCAAATATTAAGGAAAAAATAGAAGTGAAATAATTAACACGAAGTACTAATCGTGCTTTATTCTTTAATCGATCGTTTGGTTTCTTACTTTCTTGCATTTAGCCAAATTTATCGCAAAGGCTGTGACCTCAAAATATCTAATGATATACGTTCAATAGTATGGTAAAGCTAAATATGTTTTGGTATAAGTTGCAATCAAAAGCGTGTATTATTTTTATTTTTTTTAAAAATAGATGCTTCTGATATCATGTATACGAGCCCAGTAGCATATTTAGATGCTATTGCGCTTATTCAGGCAGATTCTTTAATGTTTTTTGTAACTGAAGATGTTATAATTAAAAAGGCGACCAATGGGTCGCCTTTTTAATTATTGCAAATGCTTAACTTTCTGTCAAGACCCATTCTCCCTTATTAATTAAAGGTTCTGCTTGCTTATATTTCAATACTTTACTTTCACCTGACATAATGTTCTTAATGGTCACTCGATCGTTTCTACCAATCTTTTTTGATTCTCTAACGATGGTTTCGGTTACTGCAGGTCTACCACCTTGATTTTGTCCGACAGCTCTACTTTGTGCGGCACGTTCATCACTATTCGGAATTTCCTCTTTACTGGTTTTTAAATTTTCTTTAGGTCTTCGCACTGTTCTTGCCTCTTGAATCTCTTCAGGATTACCGCTAGGTAGTTCACCTTTGAATAAGAACGAAACCACTTCTTTATTTACTTTCTCGATCATGCCTTTAAAAAGTTCAAAAGCTTCGAATTTGTAAATCAGTAAGGGATCTTTTTGTTCATGAACGGCCAATTGTACCGACTGTTTTAACTCATCCATTTTACGCAAGTGCGTTTTCCAAGAATCATCGATAATGGCTAGCGAAATATTCTTTTCGAAATCTGTTACCAATTGCGATCCATTGCTTTCATAGGCATCTTGAAGATTTGTGACTACATTCAAGGTTTTTATTCCATCGGTAAATGGCACAACAATACGCTCGAATTTATTTGCATTATCCTCATAAACTTTTTTAATAACAGGAAATGCTATAGCTGCATTTCGTTCTATCTTTTCTTGATAATGTTCATAGGCAGCTTTGTATAACTTACCTGCTATTTCTTGTAAACCCAATTTTAAAAATTCATCTTCAGAAATAGGCGACGTAATAGAAAAATACTTAATGAGTTCAAACTCAAAATTCTTGAAGTCGCTTGCTCCTTTATTTTGTTCTGTAATCACTTCACAAGTATCGTATACCATATTAGCGATATCAACTTTCAAACGTTCGCCCTGTAACGCGTGTCGCCTTCTTTTGTACACAACTTCTCGCTGCGCATTCATCACATCATCGTACTCTAACAAACGTTTACGCACACCGAAGTTGTTTTCTTCTACTTTTTTCTGTGCGCGTTCAATCGATTTGGTCATCATCGAATGTTGAATAACTTCACCGTCTTCGAGTCCCATTTTGTCCATCATTTTGGCCACACGATCTGAACCAAACAAACGCATTAAATTATCTTCGAGAGAAACATAAAACTGAGAGCTACCTGGGTCACCTTGACGACCAGATCGACCTCTTAGCTGTCTATCGACACGCCGAGAATCATGACGTTCGGTACCTACTATCGCTAAGCCACCGGCTTCTTTTACGGTATCAGAAAGTTTAATATCTGTACCACGACCTGCCATATTGGTTGCTATCGTTACAATACCAGCATTACCAGCTTCAGCGACAACATCTGCTTCCTTTTTATGTAATTTGGCATTCAATACGTTGTGCGGTACTTTACGAACGCTTAGTAGTTTCGAGAGCAATTCAGAAATTTCAACGGAAGTAGTACCGATTAATACGGGTCTACCTTGTTGCGATAACTTGGTAACCTCTTCAATTATCGCGTTGTATTTTTCACGCTTAGTTTTATAAATCAGGTCATTTCTATCATCACGGGCGATAGGTCTGTTAGTCGGAATTTCCATAACGTCCAACTTATAAATCTCCATAAACTCACCTGCTTCAGTAACTGCTGTACCAGTCATACCGGCAAGTTTACTATACATTCTAAAGTAGTTCTGTAAGGTAACTGTGGCAAAAGTTTGTGTTAGCGCTTCAATTTTTACATTTTCTTTTGCTTCAATAGCCTGATGCAAACCATCAGAGTAGCGGCGACCATCCATTATACGGCCTGTTTGCTCATCTACAATCATTACTTTATTTTCCATCACCACATATTCCACATCTTTTTCGAAAAGCGTATACGCTTTTAGCAACTGACTCATGGTATGAATTCGCTCACTTTTTATAGTAAAATCTTTAAAAAGCACTTCTTTGAGTTCTGCTTCTTTTTCAATTTCAAGATTTTGATTCTCAATCATGGCAATTTCACCACCGATATCTGGCATCACGAAGAAATCTTTATTTTCTTCACCTGAGATGTAATCAATGCCTTTGTCTGTAAGTTCAATTTGATTGTTCTTTTCTTCAATTACAAACAATAAATCTTCATCAATCTTAGGCATCTCCCGATTGTTGTCTTGCATGTAGAAGTTCTCTGTCTTTTGCAGCAGCTGTTTTACACCTTCTTCACTTAAAAATTTAATAAGCGCTTTGTTTTTTGGCAACCCTCGGTGAACCCGCAATAATAAAAACCCACCTTCTTTGGTATCACCAGCAGCGATAAGTTTTTTTGCTTCTGCTAAAACCCCTGTTAAATGTTGTCTTTGTTTCTGAACAATTTCATTAACCTTTGGTTTTAGTTCGTTAAACTCATGACGATCACCTTCAGGAACTGGTCCTGAAATAATCAAGGGAGTACGGGCATCATCAACCAAAACTGAATCTACCTCATCAACAATTGCATAGTTGTGCGGGCGTTGCACCAAATCTTTAGGTGTATGCGCCATATTATCTCTTAGGTAGTCAAACCCAAATTCATTGTTGGTTCCGTAGGTGATATCAGCATTGTAGGCTGCACGTCTGCCATCAGAGTTGGGTCGATGATGATCAATACAATCTATGCTGAGACCATGAAATTGAAAAATTGGAGCCATCCACGCACTATCACGTTTGGCTAGGTAATCATTCACAGTTACCAAATGTGCTCCGTTTCCACCTAATGCGTTTAAGTAAAGTGGTAGGGTTGCAACTAAAGTTTTACCTTCTCCGGTTTGCATTTCAGCAATGTTACCTTGATGCAAGCAAATACCCCCAATTAGTTGAACATCATAGTGTATCATATCCCAGGTAATTGCCTTTCCAGCTGCATCCCAAGAGTTATTCCAGATGGCACTATCTCCATCTAAGGTCACATAATCATGGTCTCCAGAAAGCTCGCGGTCAAACTCTGAAGCTGTAACCGTAAGTGTAGTATTATTTGCAAAACGTTTTGCAGTTTCTTTTACAACTGCAAAAGCTTCTGGTAGAATTTCATTTAAAGTGGCTTCAGATATGGCATAACCTTCTTCTTTTAATTTGTCAATCTCAGTATAGATATCTTCATTCTTGTCAATATCTTTCGAAGCTTTGACATCTTCGGTAAGTGCAGCTATTTGGTCGTCAATGTCTTTTCTGTCTTCTTTGATTTTAGCTTTAAAAGCTATAGTTTTTGCTCTTAACTCATCATGACTTAAATGCTCTAAATCAGCCTCAAAAGATCGAATTTGTTCAACAATGGGTTGCAGTTGTTTAACATCATTTTGCGATTTGTCTCCTACAAATACCTTTAAAATTGAATTTATAAAACTCATACGTTTCTGTTATATGGATAAACCGTCTTTATTTGCAATTACGGTAGTATATCTTTTATGGTTTGTACTCCATTGCCTCGTGCTGAACAAAAGGTATTCCAGTTTCTGCTACATTAGTAAAAAAGCACGATATCTGACAAAATTACCGAAACCTAAGTAAAGTCCATAAAAAAAAGCCTCTAAAGAGACTTTTTTTTATTTTAAATACTATAGATTCTTGTTAATATTCATCCTCGTTCCATAGATAGTCTTCTTCGGTAGGGTAATCAGGCCAAATTTCTTCGATAGATTCATAAATTTCTCCACCTTCTTCTTCCATTGATTGTAGGTTTTCAACAACCTCTAACGGTGCGCCAGTACGAATTGAGTAGTCAATTAACTCGTCTTTTGTGGCAGGCCATGGTGCATCACTTAAATAAGATGCTAATTCTAATGTCCAATACATGGTAATTGTTTGATTTTAATATTTTGCAAAAGTATATTTTAAACTGAAATAGCCAAGTTTTTTGACATTTTTATTTAATTAATCTTGCAACAATAATTGATTAACGAAGAAAAAACGGATTTATTAGTCCTTTTTCTCTGGAATCCATTTTATTTCTTCTGCTTGAAGTTCTGAAGACAATATTCGTGCCAATACAAAAAGATAGTCTGAAAGGCGGTTTATGTAGACTAAAACCAAATCGTCGATAGGTTCTGTATCATTCAAATGTGAAATCAAGCGTTCGGCTCTTCGACAAACGGTTCTTGCAATGTGACAGTATGACACAGTAGTATGTCCGCCAGGAAGAATAAAATGAGTCATTGGAGCTAGTTTATCATCCATTTGATCCATCTCTTTTTCTAATACTTCAATATCAATAGCGCTAATTTTTGGTATGTTTAGCCGTTCTTTTCCGTTTTTAAGGGTCGCTTTTTGAGGGTCGGTTGCTAAAATGGCACCAACGGTAAAAAGTTTTTCTTGAATTATTGTAAGCATGTTCATACTATGGGAGTTAATTTTTTGATCACGAATTAAGCCCAACCAAGAATTTAGCTCGTCAATAGTACCATAGCTTTCAATACGAATATGATGTTTGGCAACACGAGTACCTCCAAATAATGCAGTAGTGCCGTTGTCGCCCGTTTTAGTATAAATTTTCATTAGAAAAGTTCAAGTTTTTAGTCATTTATCTAAGACCTCTGATATATTTTATAATCAAACCAAATAGTAAACCACCTGCGAATCAGATTAGAACTTTTTTCCAAAGACCGACTAGACTAAAGTCATCATTGATTAGCTCAATTATACTGGAGAATACAAGCATTATAATTCCAAAAATAATACCTTCTATTAGCCAATTGGTTTTTGTTTGCAAATTGTAGACTTTTAGTTTAGTTGTTCGGATGACGATTTGTTTATTTGACAAAATGAAGAAGTTTAGCTAACTGCTAACTGCTAAATGCTAACTGCTAACTGTTTACTTTTTCTCATCATCTCGTTTATAATCGCCCATAAATTTTTTTGACTTTCTTGCTTTTGCTTTGCTTCTTGTACTTATTGAAATAATTAAGTAAAGCATAAATACTCCACCAAGAACCATATAAATTGTATTGTTACTCATTTTAGTATTGCTAAGATTGTAATATATCGTTTCAAATGATTCAACTACCATTAATTACCGAAGATTTTCTTCTTTTAGGACGCTATTATTCCAGAAATTAGAGTCTTAAATTTTTGAATATCTTTTTCAAATTTTTGCTGTACTGCGAGCCATAATACAAAACCTACTGCAAACAATATTACTGTAATTATATAGGCTGAAGGACTACTACTTATTCCTGAAATTATAGCAATTAGAAAACCCAATCCGAAAAATATATGCGTAGCTATAATTAATGTTATTAGAAAATGTTGTTTAAATGAAATTTCAACCTTAGTCCGATTTTCAGAATCAATTTTTTCTAATTTTCCATTCACAATAGTCCAATTTTGGAATACCATATACCAGGCATATAGAATACGTTTTCGTATTTTAAATGTTACTGAATTATCTTTATCATGATTCATTTTAAATACAAGGCCGTTCGCCGACCCAAGTGAAGCTTGTAATTTTTCGCTAATCTCCTTCGGGTTACTTTTTGATTTGAAATTCCATGCTTTCATAATATCACGTTAAAATGTTTATTAAGGAATCAATATGGCTAACAATTCGTAAAGTCATATCAAATATAACTCCTTATACAATAGCATATAGTTACTTTAAATTTACAGGATTAAATCCGAATCTTAAAATGTTCTTTGACTTGTTCTTTTCTAAAAAATAAAATGCCGCAATGAAATAAGTCAATCGATACGGTTACTGCATCATTTTGTTTTAAGGCTTCCCAGATTGCTATATTATTTTTAGAAGCATAAATGTTAGCCACCAAAATCATACTATCGTTATGCAGTTGTTCTTTGTGGATGGATATCACATCATTTGAAGGGGCATCCGAGTAAATAAAATCTAGCGTAGCATTATCTAAGAGTTTTAAATCAAGCTCTTGCCGTATCAAGTTTTTAAAAGCAGTAGTTGCTGAGATTACTTTTAATTTTTCCATCTTAAAATATGTGATGCTTTTTAGGGCTACTTTTTCGCTTTTTGAAACTTTGAATTTTGATTTTCGATAAACACATTTGGTGAGGTAGTTATATACAAAAGGGGAGTGGATACCATGCTGATTACTTGCGGTGAAACGATGTTTTAGGTATTGTATGATGTAGTACATGGTATGAATTGTTCGGTATCAAAATAATGGTTTAGTCTTTAACCCCTTCCGCTTTTTACACTAAAGTAATAAACCATCTTCCCCTTTCTGGGGAAGGAACCTAGTTTGATTTTAACAAGCTTTAACTAACGTAAAAGTTCGGCATTTGGGGGGCAGAGAAATTTATTCTATCAATGCAGAAAGTTCAAACCATCTTTCGGTTTTGACTTCAATTGCATCGGCAATTTCCTTCAAAGCTTTTGAAAGCTCAGCAATATCATCGCCTGAAAGATCACCAGATATAAACTGCTGTTCTATTTCTCCTTTTTTGAACTCTAGCTTCTGAATTTCTTTTTCAAGCTTTTTGTATTCTTTCTGATCGTTGTATGTCAATTTTTTGCTGTTATCGTCTTTTTTCCAAGTATTCTTTAGGGTGTTGTTTTTCTTCGTTTTTTCTTTTGCTTTTTCTTTTTCTGCGCGCACTTCTAAAGCAGTACTGTCTTCATAAGCCCTGTAATCAGAATAGTTACCCGGAAAATCTTCAATGACCCCATCACCTCTAAAAACAAAAAGATGGTCTACAATTTTGTCCATAAAATAACGGTCGTGCGACACTACGATTAAACAGCCAGGAAAATCTAATAGAAAACTCTCCAATACATTTAGCGTTACAATATCTAAATCGTTGGTAGGTTCATCTAGTATTAGAAAATTAGGGTTTTGTATTAAAACCGTACATAGATACAAGCGTTTACGTTCGCCACCACTCAATTTGTCAACGAAATCATATTGCTTTTTACGATCAAAAAGAAAACGTTCTAATAATTGTTGAGCAGAAATCTGACGCCCTTTCATTAAGGGTATATAATCACCGAACTCGCGAATCACATCAATGACTTTTTGGCCTTCTTTTATTTGAATTCCCTTTTGCGTGTAATAGCCAAATTTGATGGTATCACCTTTAATGACTTTGCCAGAATCAGGTTGGTCGGTACCTGTTAGAATATTTAGAAAGGTCGACTTGCCTGTGCCGTTTTTACCTATAATACCAATGCGCTCTCCTTTTAAGAAGGTGTATTCAAATTTATCAAGAATAGGTTTCTCTGGATAGGATTTTGAAATTTTATGCAGCTCGAGAATTTTACTTCCCATACGCTGCATATTAATTTCTAGTTGAATCTCATGATCTTTTCTACGTTGACTTGCTTTTTCTTTAATTTTTGAAAAATCATCAATCCGCGATTTTGATTTGGTAGTACGCGCCTTTGGTTGGCGACGCATCCATGTTAATTCTTTTTTGAATAGAATTTTGGTTTTATGATGCTCAACGGCTTCTTGCTCAATTCTCGCCTCTTTCTTTTCTAAATAATACGAATAATTACCTTTGTACGGATACAACTGCCCATTATCTAACTCTATAATTTCGTTGCAAACGCGTTCTAAGAAAAAACGGTCATGCGTAACCATGAACAGCGTCATGTTTTCTTTTGAGAAATATTGTTCTAACCATTCAATCATCTCTAAATCAAGATGGTTGGTGGGCTCATCTAAAATCAGTAATTCAGGTTTATTGATCAATGCATTCGCTAAAGCTAATCGTTTCTTTTGGCCACCTGAAAGCAGGCCTACTTTTACTTTTAAATCTTCAAGTTTTAGCTTGAAAAGTATTTGCTTGTATTGGGTTTCAAAATCCCAGGCTTGGTGGCGTTCCATGCCTTCAAAAGCTGCCTGATATGCTTCTTGGTCATCCGGATTTTCTAGCGCAGTTTCATAGGCAGAAATAACGTTTAAGATTTCGCTATCGGAAGCAAATATGGTTTCTTCAATGGTCAAATCAGGATTCAAATCAGGCTCCTGTTCTAAAAAGGATACTCGAATACCTTTTCGATAATTGACTTGCCCTGTATCAGGTGAATCACTACCTGAAAGCATTTTTAATATCGACGTTTTTCCTGTCCCGTTTTTAGCAATAAGGGCTATTTTTTGGTTTTTGTTGACCCCGAAAGATAGATTTTCAAAGAGTACTAATTCACCAAAAGATTTAGATATGTTTTCTACTGTGAGTAGGTTCATTTTTTGTTAAGAGTTAAGAGTTTGGGCGATTTCTGATCTACCTAAACTATGAATTAAGAATAGATATCGTATACCTAACGCTAGTATTATAAAGATCAGTAATGGTGAGAAAATTTGAATTTTAAATAGCCATAGCATGATTAAAACAAAAATAAAAGATAAAAGAACCCAAAGGTATTTGATAACCCATTTCGCTGGAGTTTTTCTTTTTGCTAGAATAATAGCTAAAACTAGGTTTATTGGAAAAGCCCACAACAAATTAAAATTGTCTTTAGTGAAGCTATGATCGGTTAAAAACCAAAGAAAAAATATGAGTACACCAGCCAAACCAGTTAGTAAGAAAAGACTAAAATCTAACCATTTACTGCGTTTATTCTTTTTGTAGTCAAAATATGTAAATGCCATAACGACCAATAATAATAAGACTAACCATAGCAATGGTTTTAGAATAAATAAGCCTTTGTTTTGTTTTGGTTTTTCAGAAAGCAAAAGTGTAGACTTCGCAACAAAATCTTCACCTTTTACTTTGGTATTAGACATTTGTTGACTTACATAAAGCGGCAGAAATTGATGTTCCCATGGGCTTGCTTTATTATCTATTATAGAACCTAAGGCTAAGTCGATTCCAAAAGTTTGCCAATCATTTTCGTTCAAATTTTGGTGTATCAACTGGCGAAATGTAAAAAGATTTTCGAGGTGACTGTAATTGAATTCAAGCTGATCACCTAAGCCATCTTTTAATACCTCAGGAATTTTAGTTGCACAATTATCAAAAAGAAAATCGTACCTGTAATTTCTATTTTCCTCGCGATAATTGTTTTGAAGAAAAGCAAAAAGTTGATTTTTTTGATCATGCGTCAAGTTCAAATTTTGTTCTTGTACCCACCGATTCTCGTTCTTATATATCTTTATAAAAAGATCGGTTGGGTATCGAGACATATGATAGTCGAGCTTACCTCGGGCAAATTTCCATATAAAAAAAGGCGCTTCAAAATCAAAACCACCATAATCATAAATTCGATCTAGCCCTAAAGCAGGGTCTTGAATTCGAAAACCACTATGGCCGTATTTGGCATAAACTTGATCTCCGGGTCCAACAGTTAATAGGCTTATTTTTGATGCAGAAGACAGGGTAGCTTCTTGCGCAACGTTAAAAGTTGTTACGAAAAGGAAACCTAGAAAAATTATTTTTTTAAGCCGCATACAAGCTTTAGAATTAGCAAGTGCAAATATCATAATAAATAACGGACAAATCTGATTCGTGAAAAATTGTATTATTTTTACAGTAAGGGTGTTTGTTTGCTACTATGGTTTAGAAAAAATATTTTCCAATAACCAATAACCAATAACCAATAACCAATAACCAATAACCAATAACCAATAACCAATAAAAATGAAAAGGCATTTACCTAATCTAATCACCTTACTTAACGTTTTCTGCGGATGCGTTGCGACGGTATTTGCAGTTTTAAATCAATTGGAGTTTGCAGCGCTCTTTGTTTTTTTAGGGATTATTGCTGATTTCTTTGATGGGTTTGCCGCGCGAATTCTAAACGTTAAAAGTGAGCTTGGCTTGCAGTTAGATTCTTTGGCAGATATGATAACAAGTGGTTTAGTACCTGGTGTTGTTATGTTTCAGTTGTTAGCCATGTCAATTAAAGGCGGATGGAATGTTAGCTATAATTTTGGCGGACCAAGTGTTGATCTTTATTCCAATTGGAATGGAGATGCTATTTTACCATTTTTTGGTTTCTTGATTACAATGGCGTCTGCTTATCGTTTGGCAAAGTTCAATATCGATGAAAACCAAGCTACTTCTTTTATAGGGCTGCCAACACCTGCAAATGCACTTTTAATCCTGTCACTTCCTTTAATTCTGCTTCATCACAGCCTAGATGGTTTAAATGATATTATTCTCAATCAATGGTTTTTAATAGGCATGACGCTATTAAGCGCTTTCCTATTGAATTCTAAAATTGAACTCTTCGCTTTAAAATTTAAAAACTGGAGTTTTCAAGATAATGCCTTACGATATATTTTTATCATCGTGAGCCTTGTATTATTAGTTACTATGCAGTATTTGGCAGTACCTGTGATTATTGCTTTTTATATCTTGAGTTCATTACTTAGTAAAGCAACAAACAAATAATGTAATACACAAAATGTTAAGATAGAACTGATAAATTTAAATCCTTTATCCTATGAATATTAAAAAATCGATGCTAATCGCCAGTATGGCTCTTATTCTTGGTAGTGCTTGCGCTGATACCAAAACCAAAGACGTTAAGGTTGATGCAGAAACTGTAGAAAAAGCAAAAGCTGAAATGAAAAAAGAAGTTTTAGAAAGAGAAGCTGAGGTGAAGGCTGCGAAAAAAAGAATAGCAGATAGCTTAAAAACTGTAGACAGTCTTGAGCAGGTAAAAACTCACGGTCACGCTCATTAAAAAAGTGAGATTTTGAACTCCAAACTAAAAAATAGTATTGTTTTACTGATTATTTGCCTAGTTTCTACATCGGCCTACGCGCACGGTGTTGACGATGAAACTCAGGCATTTTTGTTAGGGAATAAGGGTATTGCTTTTGGTCCGTTTTTGTATATCGGAGCGAAGCATATGCTTACTGGTTATGATCATTTACTCTTTTTAGTTGGCGTCATATTCTTTCTCTATAAACCCAAAGAAATATTGCTTTATGTAAGCTTTTTTACCATCGGGCATAGTTTGACTTTGCTCTTTGGGGTGATGGCAGATATCAATGTGAATACATATCTTATTGATGCGATAATAGCGCTGTCAATTGTATACAAAGGTTTTGATAATTTAGGAGGGTTCAAAAAAGTCTTAGGCAAACAACCCAATACCAAAATCGCTGTTTTGATTTTTGGTTTGTTTCATGGTTTTGGCTTAGCTACTAAATTACAAGAGTTTAAATTCGATCAAGAAGGTCTTTTTGTAAATTTACTAGGTTTTAATCTGGGGGTTGAAATTGGCCAGTTTTTAGCCCTTGGTTTGGTTCTAATTATTCTTGGTTTATGGAGAAGGTACCGAAGCTATGTACAATTTTCAACCCTTACCAATACGGCTCTTATGGCTGCCGGATTTGTTTTATTTGGTTATCAATTAATAGGATATTTCACTTCTTAAATTTCAAAAATGAACGATTCACAGCAACCTATTTTGAATAAAAAACAATTGTTGCGGTCGGTTCTTATCGCTTTGGTAATAGGAGCTATAGTGGTGGTTGGAGCTGTGTTACCAGCAGAGTATAACCAAGACCCATTAGGTACAGGAAAGCTCTTCGGTTTTAGTAGATTGTATATGGATGATACTGCAGAAGAAATAGGAGATACTCAAAAGCTAATCACCACCGATTTTGAAATAATTAAGCTGCAAAAATTAGGATCTCCACCGAGCATTCCGAAACCTATCGAAGCTGAAAATGGAATACCCGTGAATCAATTACCCAAACGTGCTGATACCATTCAAGTGCTCGTACCGGCAGGTAAGGGTTTAGAGTATAAGTTCAAAAGCCTTAAACTTGGTAATGTGAAATATGACTGGTATACAGCGGAAAACGCTATTGTCTATATTGATTTTCATGGAGAAGTTTATGAGGAAAATCCCCCAGAAGAAGTTTTTTATGAAAGTTATACCGTGGCCTATTCAACGAATATGGCGGGCACTTTTACAGCTCCTTTTAAAGGCAAGCATGGTTGGTATTTTAGAAATAAAAATGATGCGGATGTTATGGTAACTTTACACTTGTCGGGCGAGTATGAGTTGTTGAAGGAATATACACAGGCGAATTAAAAATAACATTTATTGAGAAATAGAATTGATATGTTTGGAAGTTCTAAAGGCTAATTATTAATTGAACTATTCAAATGATCAACATCCCAAGAAATTTACCTTTGTTAGGTAATTATAAATCCTTACTTTTCTTCCAGTTGTTAAATTCAATTTTTAATTTTTCGTCTACAAGTGGATAAAGCCCAATAATAGATTTTCCACCTTCGACCTTTCTCATAACGAATTCTTCGAATGAAGTCATTTCCAAACATTCATCTGCCACCTCATCAGCAATTTTAGCCGGAATTACCATTACCCCATCATCATCGCCGACAAGCATATCCCCAGGAAAAACGGCAACATCACCGCATCCAATAGGTTCGTTAATCGCTATGGCTTGATGTAATGTCAAATTTGTAGGAGCGGAGGGTCGGTTATGATACGAAGGAAATTTTAAATCTGCTATTTCTGACGAGTCACGAAAACCACCATCAGTTACAATACCAGCCACTCCTCTGACCATTAATCGTGTTGCTAAAATAGAACCTGCCGAGGCAGCTCTAGCATCTTTTCGACTATCAATAACGAGTACCGCCCCTTCGGGACATTCTTCAACAGCAACCCGCTGTAAATGTTTAGGGTCTTTGAAAACTGTAATTGGATTCAAATCTTCACGAGCGGGAATATATCTCAAGGTGTAGGCTTCGCCCACCATGGTAGGTTTACCTAATTTTAACGGTTTTACCTCTTGAATGAACTGATGCTTTAGTCCTTTTTTAAATAGGCAGGTTGCAATGGTTGCCGTGCTTACTTTTTTTAATTTTTCTTTAGTAGTCTTTGATACTTTCCCCATTGTATTTTTTATTACTTAGCTGTCTCGGCTTGTTGCCAAGTTTCTTTCAAGAAGGTCAAATCTTTTTTCATTTGTTCAAAAACCTCTTTTTTATCGATTGATATTTCAAAATTTCCATGTTCAGCACCTCCTAAAGGATATTCTAAATGCAGCGAAATCGGCACATTTATTTTGTACTTTTTAAGTAGCGAAAAATACCGATTAAAATCTACCATTCCTTCGCCAAGTGGTGTGTTGACAGGTTTCCACTTTCCATCTACAATGCCCCATTTAAAATCTTTTATGACTATTGATTTAATGAAGGGTTTTATAAGTCGCAAGCCAAGTTCCCAGCTGCTTCCTCCTTCAACTACGGCATGTCTAATATCATATTGACAGCCTATGTTTTCATTTTTTGAAGCTGAAAGAATCGGTGGCAAATCCCAAATCGGAGCTCCAACATGATTACCTGCATGATTTTGATAGCATCCAATTAGTCCTAAATCTTTATTTAGTACTTCCAATACTTTTGCCTGTTGACTATACAATTCTTGACTTTCTTGAATAGTTCTATCCTCAGGATACTTTAGCCAACCTGTTCGGTAATGTGTAAAGCCCTGCTTACCTGCAGTTTCTAAAACTATTTTTTGTTCTGGGTTGGTAGCATCCCATACATTGGTAGTCATCATTCCGGGATTAATGCCATATTTCTTCATTGCTTCAACTACTCTCGGCAAATCATCGGCTACTCTATCGGGTAAAACATGACCTTTAGGTCTGACCGTTAAATCTAATCCGTCAAAACCAATTTCCGCAGCCGTAGCGGACATTTCATTATAATCAAGGAACTGCAGGTGTTTCGAAAATAAATTGACCTCGATTTTTTCTTTCGGTTTTTCAGATGTATTGAGAAGAGTATTATCAAAAGCCATTAGAGGAACATTTCCTAGTGCGGCAGCCGACAATTTTGTAAATTTTCTTCGAGATATAGTTTTATTATTCTCTCTCATTATCAAGAATTGATTTATATTTTATCGGCAGAAATCGCGTTAAATAGTTGTGAGTCTTACAAATATATGTATTTTTGGTAAACCAAACTGGTTAACCAATTTACAAATATGGGTATTCCTGTAGTAATTGATTTTTGAAATACTTTTCCTTTTAACTTGTCAAAACAAAAAAGGTATATTTTATGAATATGAAAATAACGAAATCAACACCTAGGATAGCGCGCAACTTTTTTGTTCTTTTTATTCTATTGATAAGTTTTTCATGCGGTTCAGATGACCCAAGTAACGGTACTGATATAGACATGACCATTGAACCAGAGCCAGAACCAGAGCCAGAACCTGAGCCAGAGCCTGAGCCAGAGCCTGAGCCTGAGCCTGAGCCAGAACCTGAGAATAATCCACCGTCGGACAATTTTGATCTTAGTACATGGAAAATCAGCATTCCTACGGATGAGGACGGTAGCGGTACAGCGGATGATATTAAAGAAAATGAATTGAATAACGGTTATCAAAACGACACCTATTTTTATACTGCTGATGATGGTGGAATGGTCTTTAAATGTTTTGTAGATGGCTTTAAAACTTCAACCAACACGTCTTATACGCGTACAGAATTACGTGAAATGTTACGAGCTGGCAATACTGACATTAGTACTCAAGGTGTAAATGAAAATAACTGGGTCTTTGGAAGCGCCCCTGAAGAAGACATAAATAAGGCAGGAGGATATGATGGCGAATTAGTAGCGACTTTGGCAGTAAACCATGTAACAACAACCGGAAGCAGTAATCAAGTAGGTCGGGTAATTGTAGGTCAAATTCACGCCAATAGCGATGAGCCAATACGTATTTATTACAGAAAATTACCAGGCAATGAATTAGGGTCAATTTATTTTGCCCATGAGTTGAACGAAGGAGATGACACCTATTTTGAAATGATCGGAAGTAGATCGAGTTCAGCATCAAACCCTGCAGATGGTATTGCTCTTAATGAGGTTTTCGGCTACCATATAAGGGTTATTGGAAATGATATGTGGGTGACGATATCCCGTGAGGGAAAAGCAGATGTTGAGCAATATGTTGACATGAGTTCTAGTGGCTATGATCAAGGAGATATATACCAGTATTTCAAAGCTGGAGTTTACAACCAAAATAACACGGGAGAAGCAGGTGATTACGTTCAGGCGACTTTTTATAGTTTGGCTCAGTCCCATACCAATTAGAAATACTGCATATATTTTGGCTTTTGATACCTCACTTTTTCAAATCAAAGCTTTTTTTTGACCTTAGGCTTAAGTCCAATCTACCAAAACCTTTTTAGGCCATGGATGAAGACAAATCATGGTCATCAATACATCGTATACCTTGATAACAAACTGTTTAAATTAGTATTCCTAGTTACATATGCTACGGTATAAAGAAGCATCCTTAAAAAGGAATATTTGGTATAATTTTGTACAGTTTCTTCTGTATATTGACTTTCCATACTTTTTCAAAATTCGATAGGCTATAAATAATCCATGTTAGATTTTACAGTAAATAGTTGTGAGTCTCATAAATATATGTATTTTTGGTTAACCAAATTGGTTAACCAATTTGAATTAGCTACATCAAATTCCTCCTTTTTATATCTTAACAGACTGAAAAAGGAGGAAATTTACCCTTTTTGATGGCAACTGAATTTTTCAAATAAAATGCCTTAATAAAGCAAAATCTGAATTAAAAAAAAATAGATGAGAAAAAGTTTATTTCTAATTAGTGCCTTTTTTTTACTCTTTTCGTGTCGAGAAAGCGATACACTCAAAGGTTTTCAAGTAAATGATATTAATGAGTTGAACGAAGCAATTGATAACGCAAAGCCAGGGGACGATATTATTTTGGCTAATGGCGTTTGGCGCGATGTTGAAATCAAATTTAAAGGAAAAGGAACTAAAGAGAATCCTATAACTTTAAAAGCAGAAACAGCTGGCAAAGTTAGTATTGAAGGGCAGTCATATTTAAAATTTGGTGGCGAATATTTAGCCGTTGAGGGTTTGTATTTTAGAAATGGATATTCACCATCTAATGCAGTAATAGACTTTAAAATAAGCAATAAAGATACACTTGATATAATTTCTAACAATTGTAAAGTCACGAATTGTGTTATAGAAGATTTTAATAAGCCTAAACGCGATAAGAGCGATTTATGGGTTCAATTTTGGGGAAGAAATAATGAGTTGAGTAATTCTTATATCGCAGGTAAAACCAATAGAGGTCCAACAGTAAGAGTAAGTATTGCAGGTATCGAAAACATTAATAATTACCATAAAATTATAAACAATCATTTTGGTCCTAGACCGGTAAAGGGTGGGCCAAGTGGAGAAACGATTCAATTGGGTGATAGTTATACATCAATGTCACCGAGCCATACGATGGTTGCCAATAATCTATTTGAAGAATGTAATGGTGAGGTTGAGGTGATTTCTAGTAAAACCAACTTTAACGTATTTAAGAATAACGTGTTTTATAAGAGTGAAGGTTCGTTGGTTACCAGACATGGCAATTATGTGACTGTAGATGGTAATTATTTTATAGGAGATGGAGTAAATGAAAACTATGGGGGAATTAGAATCATAAATACAGGGCATTGGGTGGTCAACAACTATTTCTACAGATTAAAAGGGAAGAGTTTTAGAAGTCCGTTAGCGGTAATGAACGGTATTCCGAAATCACCATTAAACCGCTACAATCAAGTAACGGATGTTGTGGTAGCCTACAATACCTATGTGAATTGTAGCTCACCTTGGCAATTTGGTGTAGGTACGAATATTGCACAAGCTGATGTTTTACCACCGTCTGAAATACGATCGGCAAGAGCAATTAGAACAACAGTTGCCAATAACATTATTTACAATGAAAAAGGCTTAGATGGTATTGTTATAGAAAATGATAAAGCAGATGGTGTTACTTTTAAAAACAACCTTATTAACAATCAAGGTGTAGCTTTTAATGATTTTGGTGAAGGCATTATTGAAGCACCGTTAGAGCTTAGAGAATTATCAGATAATATTTATATTCCAGTAGGTATTCCAAATGATTTTGAAGCATATAATGGCTTTGATTTTAATACCATTGAAAGCGATTTATTGGGGGTTTCTAGAAAAGACAATAAAAGCATTGGGGCAATTACTGGCGTAGACGTTTCTAACCCTAATATCCTGGATAAGTCTAAATACGGAACTACATGGTTCTCTAATGTAGTTGAAGCAAAAGACCCAGTAACACATACCGTATCTAAAGCTGAAGAATTACAAACAACGATAAACGCAGCGAGTAATGGCGATATTATTGCTTTGGAAAAAGGAGTTTTTAACGTAGCTAAATCTCTAGTTATAACCAAAACAATTACGATTCAATCTCAAGGAAATGAAAAAGCACAACTTGTTTTTGAAGGAGCAATCGACACACCGTTATTTTCATTGCAACCTTACGGAAAATTAACTATAAATAACATAAGCTTAAAAGGAAACACTTCAAATTACGCATTTGCAAGTTTAAAAGAAAACATGTCTAACCATTTCGGATTAACCGTTTTGAATTCTGAAATCAATGATTTTAATTATGTTTTAAAAGCGTATAAAGAATCTTTTGCAGAACGTGTTACTTTTGAGAGCACTTCAATATCAAACTGTAAAAATGGTATTGAATTATCTGAAGAAACAAATGATAAAGGCGATTATAATGCCGAGTATTTAACCATTAAGAATTGCAACTTTACTAACGTACAGCAGAATGTTATAGATTACTACAGAGGTGGCTATGACGAATCTACTATTGGTGGAAACCTTTTGGTTACCAACAGCACATTTACGAATTGCGCTGCAAAAGAGGGAAACAGAAGACTCTTAAATCATAACGGAATTGTAAATGTAAACATCTCTAATAATACATTTAAAAATAACCCAGTGGCGTTTGTTTCCATTTTATGGGGAGCAAAAAATAATATAGAATCTGAGAATAGTGTAACAAATTCAGGGAAAATTATAACTGAAGAGAATTTAGTTATGAAATTAATGTACTAGAAATTATGGGTAGACTTCATAAAATTCAAAAATACTTAACTAGCCCCAAAATATTAGCCTTTAACCAAGATAAGAACTGTCTTGTTAAGCAGAAAATAAAAAACGGATGTAAAGTTATGGGCATGTATTTCATCTTGGCCGCGATAGCAATGTCATGTTCAAGTGCACCAGAAATTGTTGTCCAGAATTTGCAAATGCAAGTACCTTCTGGTGAAAGTACATTTATTGAAGAGTTACTTAAGGGTGAAATAGCCGAAACAAAGATTGAGCATATAGGCTACGTCGGTCCGATTGAGGAAACCATAAAGCTAACGAAGGAGCATGTTACTATGTTTTTATTCGTTAAGGGCGAAGGAACGATTTATGCTGATTCGATTTCACGAAGCCTTACACCAGAGTCAATTGCAATTCCTATGAATGACTGTAGTCAGGTTAAATTTAAGGTGCCTAAGGGTGAAGAATTGCATTTTTTACAGTTTACCAAAAAATTATCGACGCAAGACATTGAGGACCTGAAAAGTTTTCCAAAAGAAAATAAATATGACCTCTTTTTTACCCGTTTTGTAGATACGGAGCCCTATACCGAAAAAATTAAAAGTCCGAATACCGTGAGTCGAACGGTATTGCCCGCTGATATTGTTCCTCGTGTTGCTCTGGGAACAGTAGCAGCGAAAGGCCCTGATGAGGTTGGCGCGCACGAACATCCTATGTTAGATCAACTTTTTTTAGGGCTTACGGATAATGACATTACAGTACACGCCGATGGTGCTTCGGCTGAACTTAAAGCATATTCTTTGTTACATATTCCGTTAGGCTCTAGCCATGGAGTAACTGTAAAAGAAAACAAAAAGATGAATTACATGTGGATGGATTTCTTTCTCACTAGAGATGGACAAGAATGGCTAAAAACGCATAAGCCAACAAGTACCGCCAAAAAGAAATAGCCGTAAATGGTTATTCGAGCAAGCAATCATTTGCGAAATAAATAAAATTCAAATAAATGCGCACGACAACTTTTAAATCGATACTTCAGCCCCTTTTAATGATTGGTTTTCTTTTGGTGGTGAACAGTTGTAAAGAGAAATCCAGAAAAGTTCAGCAAGAAACGTTTGAGACCATCAAATACCCAAGCGATGTTATTCCGTTTATGGATGAATGGAAAATACTTTTAGGAGATGGTACGCATAACGAGTCATTAGTGAATTATTCAAAAGATGATTTTTTTTATGTTGAAAATGATGGTATTACGGATTGGGTTGTTTACAAGACTCCGAATTCTGGTGTTACCTCAAGAACCTCAAGTAATACAAGAACAGAGTTAGGACAAAAAGCACATTGGATTCCTGAAACCGGTGGCAAACTAACAGGTACTTTAAAAGTAATGCACGTTTCTACTACAGGTGATGCTACCAAATCTTCTTCGTATTCAACTGTTATCGGACAAATACATAGCGATGAAGGTCATGAAAATGAGCCTTTAAAAATCTATTACAAAAAATTTCCTGGCCATACAAAAGGGGCTGTGTTTTGGAACTACGAAATCAATACAAAAGGTGATAATATTGGAAGATTTGATTACTCTACGGTAGTTTGGGGTTATAGTTTTTCAGATGTTGGTCCGGGTCCAACGGAATATCCAAAAGAACCAGAAGAAGGTATCGCCTTGGGTGAAGAATTCAGTTATGAGGTAAATGTCTACAAGGGTGTTATGTATTTAACTTTTACTAGTGAAAATCATAAAACAATTCAATTTACCAAGAGTTTAATAAAATCTGAATTTGCAACAAAAAAAGACATTCCAGAACAAGTACTAAAAGTATATGCAAATAGAGAAAAAGGTGGTGGTGTTGAACGTGAAATTGCTTATGCTGGCGAACTAAATTATTTTAAACAAGGATGTTACAATCAAGCCAATGCAAAGTCCACCAAATCAGAAATCTATGATGGCGATATTGCAAAACAATATGCAAATGGTAGCTATGCAGAGGTTTGGTTTAAAGATGCTACTGTAGGTGATGCAACAAATCCTAACTAATATTTCTTACCCTTGATTATAATGAAAACGAACAATACTAAAATAAGTGCATCAGTTACAAAATTTCTATTCTCATGTATGCTCTTAATAGCAGTTAGTTGTAATCCTACTGCTAAAAAGACCAATACATTAAGCTCAGACAGTTCAAACGAAAAAGCAAGAGAAAAAAAGGTTTACGCAAGTCAGGTCATTCCATTTTTTGACCAATGGAAATTAATCTTAGGTGATGGTTCAAATGCAGGAATCGCTACTAATTTTGAAAACAAAGAATTCTTTTACACCGCAAATGAAGGTACTAGTGAGTGGGTTGTTTTTAAGTCACCAAATGGTGGAGATACACATGGCACCTCCAATAATACGAGGACAGAACTGGCACAAGTTAAAAAATGGTATCCTAAAATTGCTAATGATAAGTTGACAGCTACGCTGAAAGTAATGAATGTATCTGCTACCGGTGATGCGCGTGTAGCAGCTTCGCACTCTGTAGTGGTAGGCCAGATTCATAGTGCTGATGGACATGAGAACGAACCACTTAAAATATTTTATAAAAAATTCCCTGATCATTCCAAAGGCTCGGTTTTTTGGCACTATGAAATCAATACGGCTGGAGATGATAATTCTGGAAGGTGGGATTTTTCAACAGCAGTTTGGGGCCATGACTTTTCTGTGGTTGGTAGTGAAGAAAATAGTTCTCCGGAAGAACCTGAAGATGGTATTAAACTAGGTGAAGAATTCAGTTATGAAATTGAAGTGAAAGAGGGAATTATGAACTTAAAATTTATGAGCGAAGACCATGAAATGAAGACGTTCACTAAAAACTTAGTCGCTTCAGAATACACAGGAAAGCAAGATATCCCTGACCAAACGGAAAAATTATTTGTGCCCATTGGTCAAGACGGTGTTGAGCGTGAAAATGCCTATGCGGGTGAAGGCTGTTTTTTTAAGCTTGGGTGTTACAATCAAACGAATGGAAAATCTCCCGATGTAAATAAAAACTGGTGTTCAGGGGCCGAAACACACGGTGGTGATATTAAAAAACAATATGCAGACGGAAACTACGCTGAAGTTTGGTTTAAAACCGGTAGCATAAATGTAAGTGCTGCTGCTGTGTCTAATGAAGGTTATTTTACTAAAAATGATTAAATCAATAGTAAACCTTAGGTAGTAATACTTAAAACAAAATACTTTAAAAAGAATGAAATATTCTAACAGACATATAGTGCCCTTTTTAGTTCTTATGCTATCGCTAATGGTTGTATGTAAAACCAAAGCTCAAATAACTACCAAGGATTCCATTTCTGGTGTACATCCTAGTTTAATTTTGACGACTCAGGGCGTGGAAATGATTAGAACGAATTTAGGAACGATCCCTATTTTTGATAAGACACTAACGGCTGTTCAAGAAGAAATAGATGCGGAAATTGCCAAGGGTATTGATGTGCCAATTCCAAAAGATTATTCTGGTGGATATACCCATTCAAGGCATAAAAGTAATTGGTTTGCTATGCAAAAAGCAGGTCTGTTATATCAAATTTTAGACGATGAAAAGTATGCCAAATACGTCAAAGATATGTTGATGCAATATGAAGAAATGTACAAGACATTGCCCTTACATCCAAAAACAAGGTCTTATGCTAGAGGTAAATTGTTTTGGCAATGCTTGAACGACTCTAATTGGTTGGTATATGTAAGTCAGGCATACGATTGTATCTATAACTATTTAACAGAAGAAGAACGAAACAAACTAGAAACAAATTTATTCAGACCATTCGCAGATCATATTTCAAAAGACAGTCCGCAATTTTATCAAAGAGTACACAATCATAGTACATGGGGCAACGCGGCTGTTGGTATGATTGGTTTGGTAATGAATGACCAAGAACTAATTGACCGTGCTTTATATGGTATCAAAGGCGTAGATTTAGATAAAAAGGCTAAAGATGATGATGGTGGATTTTTAAATAAAGATGGAAAAGCAGGTTTTTTGGCGAATATTGAAGAACCTTTTTCTCCGGATGGGTATTATAACGAAGGTCCCTATTACCAACGTTACGCGATGTATCCTTTTTTGATTTTTGCTGAAGGATTACATAATGTAAAGCCAGAACTAAAGATTTTTGAATATAAAGACGGGGTACTTTTAAAATCGATTAATGCACTCTTAAATTTAACCGATGCGGATGGAGAATTTTTTTCACTTAACGATGGCCAGAAAGGAATGTCTTATTACAATAGCGCTTTGGTTACTGCTGTAGATATTTCATATCACTTTGGAGATCAAGATCCAGGATTGTTGAGTATTGCTGCAGAACAAAACCAAGTATTATTAGATGATTCTGGTTTGGCAGTTGCACTTGGAATTAAAAACGAGAAAGCTAAACCATTTAAAAAGAGTTCAATTAATTTATCGGACGGACCAGATGGAACACAAGGGGGCGTTGGTATTTTAAGAAGTGAGGATTTAGAGCTTGTTTTTAAATACGCAGCGCAAGGATCAAGTCATGGGCATTATGATAAATTATCCTATTCACTTCATGAAAGTGGCAATGAAGTGTTGCAAGATTACGGTTTGGTACGTTTTGTAAATATTGAACAAAAAGGCGGCGGTAATTATCTCAAGGAAAATAAGTCCTGGGCAAAACAAACGATAGCACATAATACCCTTGTTCAGAATGAGACTTCCCATTTTCAAGGAAAATATGAAATTGGGAGCAAGCATCATTCCAATTTATATTTCTTTGATGCATCCGACAACCAAGTACAGATAGTAAGTGCTACCGAATCAAATGCATATCCCGGAACAGAAATGCATCGGACCATGGTACTAATCAAAGATGAAAATTTCGAAAAACCGTTCCTATTAGATATTATGAAAGTGATAGCCGATAAGGAAAATCAATACGATTTCCCGTTCTATTTTATGGGACAGGTAATAAAGACCAATTTTAAATATGAAGCTCCAGCTTTAAGCATTTTGGGCAAAGAAAATGGCTATCAACATTTATATTTAGAAGGAAAAGGGAAACCTTCCTCAGAAAGTAGTGTACTATCTTGGCTAAATAACGGAAGCTTTTATACCTTGACCATAGCTACTGATACTTCTGATGAATTACTATTTACCCGTTTGGGTGCAAATGACCCTGAATTCAACTTAAGAAGGGATGCAGGTTTTATGATTCGCAAAAAAAACACAAAGAACACAACTTTTGTATCCATTATAGAATCCCACGGAAATTATAGCCCAGTAACGGAATCTGCAGTAAACTCTAACAGCACTATTGCATCATTAAAAGTAGTATTAGATACTAAAGATTATACCGCTATCGAAATAACTACTATAACAGGAGATACAAAAATATTTATTGTTGCAAATATAAATGCTTCAAAAGAAGCAAAACATGCCCTAAATATTAACGATAAGAACCACAGTTGGGTTGGTCCTTATGATTACAATTAAATTAATCAAAAGAAAATAAAAAAATGAAACGATTTAGTGAAAAGTACGTCATTGCAAAAGAAATGGAATGGGAAAAGCTTGGTGGAGGAGTGTCAAGAAAGTTCTTAGGTTACGATAATCAAATCATGATGGTACGAGTGAAATTTGACAAAGGTGCATTGGGTTCTCCACATCAACATTTTCACACACAAGCTACCTATTGTGTTTCTGGTAAATTTGAATTTGAAATTAATGGTGAAAAGAAAATTGTAGAAGCAGGTGATGGCGTATACATTGAACCTAATTTATTGCATAGTGCGGTTTGTTTAGAAGAAGGAGAACTAATTGACACCTTTAGCCCTGTAAGAGAAGATTTCTTAACTGGTGATGGACCATCTTATTTTGGAAATAAGTCATAAGTAGAAAATCTAAAAGCCTCCACGAGGTGTTCAAACAATTTTATTTGAATTTGGAACAAGACTATAACTTTTGTTATTACTAAAACCTATGAAAAACAAACTAACCGGAAAAAACGTACTCATTACAGCAGGTGCACAGGGGATTGGCGAAGCAATAACAAAACACTTTATTGATAGTGAGGCCAATGTTGCCATCCACTATTTTTCTAGTGCCGATACCGCCAACCAATTGGTGGAGTATGCATTAAGCAAAGGTCAAAACGCGGTTGCTATTAATGGTGACTTAACAAAAGAAGCCGACGCAAACGCAATGGTTGAAAAAACAGTAGATACGTTTGGTGGTTTAGACATACTCATAAACAATGCTGGTTCACTAGTTGCACGCAAAATGCTAAACGAAATGGAGACCGAGTTTTGGCACAAAGTAATGGACATCAATCTCACCTCAATGATGTTCGTGACGCGGGCGGCAGCTCCTTATCTAGCCAAAAATGACAACAGTAGTATTGTTAATTTAGCATCACTCGCCGGACGTAAAGGAGGGCATCCTGGATCGTTAGTTTATTCTACTAGCAAAGGAGCAATCTTAACATTTACCAGGGCGCTTTCTACAGAACTAGGGGGGCAAGGTACCCGAGTAAATGCCGTATCTCCGGGCCTTATCCTCGGAACATCATTCCACAATACCCATACCACAAAAGAATCTGCGGCTGCAACGACAGCAGGAATACCAATTCAACGCGCAGGTAACGCCGATGACGTTGCTCGAGCGGTTGTATTTCTAGCATCTGAATACGACGGCTTTATTACAGGCGCAACCTTAGATATTAATGGCGGTGTATATAATATGTAGCAATAAGTGATTTGAAAGATACCTAGATACAAGTCAACTATTATCCTGCATTTTTCAGATCTCATAGCTCTAATTGACAACTCGTTAACCTAAATGCTGTTAACTTGAGGTATTGACAAAAATACAATTCACAAAATTTTGGATAAATTTTTATTTAACAAACTAATAACATATATTTGGTAAACCAATTTGGTTAACCAGTATGGAAAACCAATTTAAACTAACGAACTTTAAGAAAAAGAACTCATGAAAAAATAAAACTACTCTAAAAAAAAAGGACGGGTGCACGCCCATCCTTTTAACTAAAATTACTTCTTTATGAAGGGAAGTAATACCTAAACTATGCAAATATTACTATTCACACGGATCTTTCAAAAATACAAAAATACATTGACTTTTTGAATGTGTGCCTTAGTAAGTTGAAAGAACAAATGTGATTCTTGACTCATCACATTAACAACGTCGGCATTTATGCCGATTGACATTACTAACTTAATTTTATTACAAATGAATTTAAAAACGAATTTAACTTTTATTGTAGTGTTGTTGTTCAACATTACACTATTTGCGCAAGATGGCTATATGCTATCTGGAACAACTGCTGATGAAGCTGGTCTGCCAGTTCCAGGGGTTAACGTTGTCATATTGAACACAACAAACGGTACGTCTTCCGATTTTGATGGTAACTTTAGTATTTCAGTATCTGATGGTGATGTGCTTCAATTTACATCTTTGGGCTACCTTAGTCAATCTGTCATTGTAAGCGGTCAAACCACCGTAAATGTTATTATGGCCGAAGACGCCGCTCAATTAGATGAGGTGGTTGTTGTGGGGTATGGTACACAAAAGAAATCAACGATTACTGGTTCAATTTCCAAAGTAACCAACGAGACTTTAGATCAAATCGCAGTATCACGTGTTGATGATGCGTTAATTGGTCAAGTTTCAGGGGTTAATATTCAAGCAACGAATGCAGAAGCAGGTGGTGCTCCTACCATTACAATTAGGGGTGTAGGTTCTATTGCTGCTGATGCGGGACCTGCTTTAGTCGTTGATGGTATTGTTGTTAGTTCAGATTTTCTTGGTAACCTTGATATGAATGATGTAGAATCATTTGAAGTATTAAAAGATGCTGCATCTGCAGCAATTTATGGTAGTGAAGGTGCAAATGGTGTTATCTTGATAACAACCAAAAGCGGTAAAGCTGGAAAGACAAAATTCAGTTATCAAACTTACATGGGGTATAAAGAAGCTCATGGTAGTGACGATTATAGAAAGAGTGTCGCTGATTGGGCTCGTGTAGAACAAGCTGCAACGGGTTCACTTTCTGAAGAAACGCAATATGCGCAATTGCTAGTTGCAACAACAGGCGTTGATAGAGATTGGCAAGATGTATTTTTTGATGGTGGTAATGTCGTAAGTCATTCTCTTGCTGCAAGAGGTGGTACCGAAGATACTAAGTTTAGTGCCTCATTAAGGTATTTACATGACGAAGGGGTTATAATAACTGATGATTACAAGTTATATACAGCTAATTTGAAGATTAATTCAAAAATTGGTGAAAGGCTTCGTTTTGGTCTTAGCGCTACACCATCTTATACAAATCAAAGAAAAATACCCACTTCAATTCATAATCCAACACGTCAATCGCCTTGGTTACCTATATATCATACAGAAGAGACCTTACAATTCATTGATCGACAAACAGGTAATGGTCAATATGCAGATGTTGGTGTTGGAGATTATTTTTATGAAAATCATTTGGTTTCTTTAGATTTAAATGGAGATGGTAGTGCGAACAGACCACGTACTTCGGGTGATTCAAATCCATATTCGCAATATGTGGAGCGAGAGCATTATGATTTTAATACGAAGTTGTTTGGATCAACCTTTTTAAGCTATGAGCTTTTAGATGGACTTACTTTAAAAACATCTTTAGGTGTTACTTTAGATCAAAGAAAAAGAACCAGATGGGATGGTACCAATCATCATGCATCTGGTGCAAGTAGGTCTGCGTATAGCGTACAAAATAGGTACCGTACAAGACTTATTAATGATAATACTTTAAATTATGCGCTAAATACTGGTGATCACGACTTTAATTTTCTAGCTGGTTTTACGGTGCAAAAAAGAAGAAGTGAATGGAGTCAAATAAATGGTAGTGGATTTACAAATGACCGTCTTAAAAACATGAATGGTGCTGATCCATTAAACACCACCGTAGTTGAATACAATACCAACCGATCAAAATTAGGATATTTTGGAAGGGTTAATTACGCTTATAAAGACAAGTATTTATTTAATGCTTCTTTCAGACGTGATGGTAGTTCTGTATTTGGTGTAGATTCTAAATGGGGTAACTTCCCTGCTGTTTCTGTAGGTTGGAATGTAGCTAAAGAAAATTTCTTGGTTGACAGCGATATTGTTAACACGCTAAAGTTTAGAGCTAGTTACGGTCTTACAGGTTCTGAGAATTTTAGTGTTGGTGATGATATTGTAAATGCTTGGCCATATCTAGCCTTGATACAAAATACCAACGCTGGCGGTGTTCAAGGGGTTTCTCCTTTAAATATTGCTAACCCTGATTTACAATGGGAAGCATCAGAAGAGTTAACGGTAGGGTTAGATTACGGTTTTGCGAACAATAGAATTTCAGGTTCTGTTGATTATTACCAAAGAAATAGTGATCAATTACTTTTAAATAACCCTGTTTCTTATCTAACTGGGTTTAATCAAGGTATCGTAAACTTAGGTGAAGTACAAAACAGAGGTTTTGAATTTGAGTTGAGAACCAAAAATGTGGTAACGGAAGATTTTCGATGGAATTCAACGCTTATTGCATCAACCAATCAAAATGAACTACTAAGCTTTGGTGACTCAAACAATGCTATCATTCCAGATACTTATGGTAGAAATTCACAATGGATTAATCGAATTGGTGAACCCATATCTTCATTCTGGGGTTACGTTGTAGATGAGGAGCTTTTTGATGAAACTTCTTTTAGAACCACTTATGTTGATAAGCCATGGAATAGAATTAATGGTCAATCGAGAGCAACTATAGTAAAAGATTTAAATGGCGATGGTTTAATTACCGAAGAAGATAAAACTATATTAGGAGATCCTTATCCTGATCTAATATATAGCTTTACCAATGAATTTAAATTTGGAGACTTTGATTTCTCTTTTATGGTACAAGGTAGCTTAGGGGCGCAAGTGAATAACATTGGTGATGAATATTTCTTTAATTGGTTCGGTAATACGACTAGAGGTACGGGTGCAACTGAGGCTGTTGCTGCTGGTTTAGTACCAGATGTATCTTTCATCCAAAGAAAAGTAGTAACAAGTGATGTTATTGCAAGTGCAGACTATTTTTCATTACGTAATGTAAACCTTGGTTATAATTTTTCAAATGATGTTACAAGCCGTGTCGGTTTAGATGGTTTAAGACTTTACGCTACCGCTCAGAATTTACTTTATATTACTGCTGATGATTATCACGGGTTCAATCCAGAGCATGATGACAACGGTAATATTAGAGCATTTGGTTCGCAAAGAGCAGGTACACCAATATTTAAAACGTTCACTCTTGGTGTAAACATTGACTTTTAATTTTATAAAAAAATAAATTATGAAAAATATAAAATATTTAATTTTTGCGATCACGGTATCCATTTTTGTTTCTTGTGATACTGAGGAGTTTTTAAATCCTCTACCAGATTCTAGAGTTGCTGTAGATGGGTTCTTCGAATCTGATGCAGATGTTTTGGCTGGCGTCGTAGGTGTCTACGATGGGCTTCAAGGTGTAAATGATGCTACGGACTCTAACGAAGGACGTACCAATAGAGGAGTGCAATTTGAGCACCTTTTAACAGAGCATAGAACTGATAATACTAGAAATGCAACCACAGAAGGTTCAAAAGCTGATTTTCACAGATATCTTGTGAATGCCAACAATGTAGAATCGGAAGATTTTTACGCTTCTATGTATGAAGTTATTTTCAGAGCAAATAATATCTTAAATTTTATTGACATTGCAGATGCTGATAACCAAGCTAAGTACACGGCTGAGGCAAAATTTTTAAGAGCTTATGCGTATTTTAAATTAGTTCGATTGTTTAGTGATGTTCCGTTGGTTACCGAGGTGGTATCGCCAGCTGATAAGGAAACTCCTTTTATCAGAACATCAGAAGCGGAAATTTACACTCAAATTATAGCTGATTTACAAGAAGCAATTAGTGTTTTGGATAATTCTTCAAAGGTAAGAGCATCTAAGGCTGCAGCGCAAGGTATTTTGGCTAAGGTTTATTTATCACAGCCGAGTCCAAACTACGCGGCGGCTCAGGGTTTATGTGAAGATATTGTCAATAGTGGTCAATTTAGTTTACAAAATAACTATTCAGATGTATTTTACGATGAACTCAATAGCGAAATTATTTTTGCTGTTGCATATCAATCAGGTAATCCTTTAGAAAGTCAAGGGTTTTCTGCAGAATTTACCTCTGCAGTTCGCGCAGGTGCAGAAGATGGGCAAAACATTGTAAATGATAACCTCATAGCTGACTTCGCAGCAAATGGAGGAAATAGAACTGCAGTTTCTTATGTAACCTTAGGTGCTTCAAATGAAGTAGCAAAGTTCTTCCCTGATGGTTTTGATTCTACAGCAGATCCTGCATATGGTCCAAATGCGCGTAATGCGGGTAACGATTATATCGCATTGCGCTATGCAGATGTGCTTTTAATGCATGTTGAAGCTATATTAGCTGGTGCGCCATCAACCACAAGTGCTGCTGCCATAAGTTCTTTTCAAGCGGTAAGAAACAGAGCAGGTTTAACAGCTCCTGTTACGGCTATTTCTGAGAATGATCTTTTATTAGAAAGAAGAGTTGAATTGGCTTTTGAAAACCAAAGATGGTTTGACTTGTTAAGATTTGGTGTCGCAGAATCTGTTTTAGGTGCGCATGCTACCGAAATGGGATACGTTTTTGATGCTAGAAAATTACTATTGCCTATTCCGGCAAGTGAAATAAACATAAGTGGTGGTTTGTTAACGCAAAACCCTGGATATTAATACTAAAAAAAATAAACAATGAAAAATAAACTAAAATTTTTCCGTAACACAACATTCGCAATCTTAAGTTTGGCGATATTTAGTTGTGTTGGTTCTGATGCTTTTAGAGATGATTTACCAGATGCTGGTTCTAAAGTAGATACTGTTTTTCCTAGTGCAAATTTTGATTATACAGCAAGTCAAGATGATTTTAAAATAATAAATTTCACAGATCTTTCTAGTGAAGCCAATATTTATGCTTGGGATTTTGGAGGCGGAGCGACTTCTGCAGAAAGAGATCCTTCGTATACCTTTCCTGGAGAAGGCACATACCCAGTTACCTTAACCGCTAGTGATGCTAATGGTGAAACTTCTACCGTTACATTAGACGTTATCGTCGTAGACGAGCTAATAGCAGCTTTTGAATGCCCAGACTTCTTATGTGATCCAAGAACACCTTGGGGTGGTGGTAGAGGTACAAGCACCTATTCTGGTAGTGGTTCACCAACCCCGCCTGAAGGAAATGGTGGTGCTAAAATTAGTAGTTCTGCACAATTTCTTGATCAAACGATTAGAGTGGTTGCTGATGCATCATATACGGTAACTTTTTGGTATGTAAGTGCTCCTTCTGCTGGTGTTTCTGCCGGTCAGCTCTTAATTGAAGATGCCGATTCTGGTGATGATTTTCTAAACCAAGCTATTCCAAAAACAGATCAATCTTCTGCTTATGTTGAAACATCATTTAGTTTTATGACTGGAGAGACAACTGAAAATATGAGATTTAACATTGAATATGGAGATACAGAAGTTCGAATTTCTAAAATTAGTATTGATAGAAATTAATTAAGGTATCTATTATTTTAATTCAATATGAATTGAAAAGTTAAAGTTGCATATGCCTTTAACCAGCTTGTAAAGCTTACCAAGTTTTACTAATTCTAATAAAGAGAAACAAAAAAATAAAAAATTATGAATTTATTAAAAAAAGGAATCGCAGCCATATTTGTATTGGGCCTTATAACATCGTGCGAGGATGAGGGATATATTCCAATCGCCCCAGACGATTCATTTGATGGTGAAACGGCCAGCGTGTTTTCAAGTTTTTCAACCAGCGCAGGTGGTGATGGTACTGTTGTTACCGTAACACCAATTACTGTTGGTGTTGAATCTTATACGGTTGACTTTGGCGATGGTGCAGGTGCCCTAACAGTTGCACAAGGAGAGTCTATTTCGTATGATTATCCTAATACAAACGCTTCGCAAGATTACGTAATAAGTGTAACTGCTGGCGGTATAACCAAAACAGAAAACATTACCGTAAATCATAGCATAGAATCCATTGACTCCGCTCCAGGTTCACCAGATGGTAGAAGGTATAATTTGTTTAACATTTTTACCAGTTCTAGTTTTGCTGTTGGATCGGCTGGATCTGGAGGTAACCTAATACTAACTGATTCTGGAGACGAAATACTCGAATTTTCTCGACTACATAGTCAAACAGGTGTTGTTGAGTTAAGTGATGAAGTGGTGGTTGCAGATGCTTTTGCTAATGGAGTTGGTTCAACATCAATTCATTTTGATGTTCATTCTAATTTCGCTGTTGGTGTTAACAAATTGAAAATAACATTAGTTGACAATGTTAATGGTGTGAACTATGTTATTGATGGTTTAGATTTGACAGATGGTGAATGGACTAGTTTTGATTTTGATTTAGCAACAGATTTCTCATCACCAGTTGTTCAATTTGATGAAATAGTATTTGAATTAGGTGCTGGTGGTACTGCAAATGACCATGCAACCATATATGTAGATAATATTTACATGCCTAGAATGACAGGCTCAACCATTATAAATGGTGATTTTGAAGATGGTCAGGATTTCTGGAAATGGGGGACATTTACGGATGGAGAAACGAATCCATTCGGTTCAAGTTCTGATGGTTCTGATTTCGATATTGACGGAAATGATACAGGTGGTAAAACAAGAGGAGCTAAATGGTCTTCAAGTCAATCTGCTGGAGAATTTAGATCTTCTAGTTCTAGGTTCGCATATCAAGAGCTCAGTTTAACTCCCGGGGCTAATTATATTTTAGAGTATCAATATGCCATTAAAGACGATAGCGGAACTGACCCGATAGGCGGAAGAAGAGTAGTAGGTTTAATTTTAGATTCTTGGTATGAAGATGGAGCCGATGCTGCGGATAATCTAGGTAATAATTTAGGCTTTGATGAAGGCTTTGTAGCAGAAGGAAAATTCTCTGATACAAACAATGATTTTGGCACCTTAGTTCAAATTCCATTTACTGCCAACGGTGATGGTGAAGTTGGTATAATGTTCTATGCAGTTTCACCTAAAGATGCATATATAGATAATGTTAAAGTGATTGCTCAATAAAAGCATTTTAATGGAACACCCATTCCGAAAAGAATTATTGGCACTATTACTAACCATAGTTCTTACTGTTAACGCTACTTCTCAAAAGAAGAAAAGTAGCGTAACAGTATCGGATTCAAAAATTGAAAAGCCTAAAAAAAGAAAAAAGAAGGTTAAACTACCAGAAATTGATTTAACAAACTGGAAAGTTACCATTCCGGCAGGTAAAGGAAAAGGAGGGGCAATAAGTGTTTCCTCACCAGAAATATTGGATTACGCTACAAATGAGATTTTAAGACCTTATATGTATAATGATTCTACCAAAGGTGCATTAAGTTTTTATGCATATCCAACATCTGCTACCACGGCAAATACCAAGTATTCAAGGTCAGAGCTGAGAGAGCAAATGGCTCCTGGTGATGATAATGTTAATTGGACCTTTAAGCAAGGTGGAACATTGAAAGCAAAGCTCGCAATGGATGAGGTTTCTCGTGATGAAAATGGCAAATATCATAAAGTTATCATATTGCAAATTCATGGAAGATTGACTAATGAGCAGCGTGATTTAATCGGGCAAAAAGATAATAACGCACCACCCGTATTAAAGATTTATTGGCAAAATGGCAAAATAAGAGTGAAGACCAAAAAACTGAAATTTGCCGGTGTTGATTCAAAAGGAATATTGCACAAGGAAGCTTGGACAGATGATGACGGATTTAACTTTGAACAGGAGGTAGGGTTTAGAAAATTTCAAATTGAAGTTGAGGTAACTGATGGTAAAATGGTGGTTTCTCTTAACAAAACAGAATATGCCGTGTATGATGATTTCAATATTAAACGCTGGAGTGTTTTTGAAAATTATTTTAAAGCAGGTAATTATTTCCAAAGTAGGGATGAGGGTTCATTTGCAAGAGTGAACTATTATGAATTGGTAGTTACACATTGAGAACTTTTTATGCTATTAGCAAATCGAAAAAATATTTTTGTAAAGAATTGGCGAAGTTAGTTGAGTTAGTTTTTTAAACATTAAGCCGGTCTGAAAAGGCCGGTAAAATGTCAATAAATTGTTATTTGTTTATAATTTTTTGTCTGTTAGTCTAGTTACTTTGTTTAATGTATTTATTTGTATTATTTTAACAAACCAATCTGGTTAACCAATTTATAGATAATGTCTTAATCCATATGAAGATAGAAATACTTACAAGAACTGAAAATCAAGAAATACAAAACGAAATCATATCCAAAATAAGGGATTTGATGAATTTTAAAAATCTTGAGCCAGGTGACAAACTTCCCTCAGAACGAATGCTTTCCGAAAAATTTGAAGTTAGCAGAAGTAATGTTAGAGAAGCTATCCAAAAATTAGAGTTTTATGGCTTGTTAATTTCAAAACCGCAAAGCGGCACCTTTGTAGCTGACATTGGTCAGGTTGCTATGAACGGTATGATGGAGGATATTTTGAGATTAGAAGATCCTGATTTCAAATCATTGGTAGAAACTAGAATTTTATTGGAACTTAAAACGGTGAAACTTGCGGCGCAAAGAAGAACCAAAGAAGATTTAAAGAAGATGAAGATGGCTTTGGAAGCTTATAGCGAAAAGGTCAAGAACGGAGAAGATGCTGTTCAAGAAGATTTACTCTTTCATTTAGCTATCGCCAAAGCAAGCGGTAACAGTACCATGAATACTTTTATGTTAATTATTACACCTGAGATAATTACCAATTTTGAAAAGTACCATGTTTGTGATAAAGGATTAGCCTTTCAGGGTGTACAAGAACATCAAGATATTTTTGATGCTATCAAAGATCAAAATACAAAATTGGCAAAAGAAAAAATGAAGGTTCATTTCAAAACATTATACCAATATTGCTATAACATTTAATGTAAAGAAAACAGAAAGAAAAATTGCACGCTTTTATCTTTCTTATTTATTAAAATATATGAAGGGATCTAATACTTAAAAATTGACTACATAAATTCAGAGGTAATTGAGCATTCGTTGTAATTACTTTCAAAATTTTTAGCTATTCCATAAGTATTCATGTGAAGACAAGCAAAAAGCTTGGTCTCATTCTAGGGTTCAAGTTAAACAACCAAAAAAATGAAAATCAAAGGTTTAAGATGGTGGATTATTGCATTAATTGCCCTTGCCACAGTTATAAATTACATTGATCGTCAGTCTATTGGTGTGCTCTGGCCAGATATTGCGGAAGATTTATTTCCCGATAGCACCAATGATGAACGCAAAGGAATTTTTGCAACTATCTCAGTTATTTTCATGTTCTCGTATGCTTTTGGTCAAGCTATTTTTGGGAAGATTCTTGACTGGATAGGTACTCGTCTTGGTTTTGCTCTGTCCATTGCTGTTTGGTCGATAGCAACTGCCCTTCATGCCTTGGCACAAGGCGTTTTGAGTTTTGGAATATTTCGTTCAATATTAGGAATAGCTGAAGCGGGTAATTGGCCAGGAGCTGCAAAAGCAAATGCAGAATGGTTCCCAACAAAGGAACGCGCATTGGCCCAAGGTATTTTTAATTCGGGCGCTGCAGTTGGTGGAATTATTGCTATCCCCGCTATTGCATTTTTGACCATATATTTTAGCTGGCAAATGATTTTTGTTATAGTTGGTTTAGTGGGATTGTTATGGTTAATTCCGTGGATGATGCTAGTAAAAGCACCACCCAAAAAGCATCCATGGTTAACAGATGATGAAAGACAATATATTTTAACTGGTCAACAAAATCAGGATATTGATAATGACGGAACCCAAGATGAAGGGTATAATCCAGATACAGCAAAACTTTTAGGACATAAGCAAAGTTGGGGTGTTATTATTGCCTCTGCTGCCATAGATCCAATTTGGTGGCTATTTGTAGTGTGGATTCCAATTTATCTAAATGAAGTCTATGGTATGGATGTAAAAACGATAGGTATTTATGGATGGGTTCCTTATGTTGGAGCTATGTTGGGAGCTTGGTTTGGAGGATTATTTGCACAGAACCGCTTAAAAGCAGGTTGGACTGTAGATAAAACAAGAAAAATTGTTATAACAATCGGATGCTTAATTATGTTGCCTAGTTTATTGGCAATGGCGGACCCAGGTGGGCCAACCTCAGCCGTTCTTATTATGGCGGTTATATTATTCGGTTTTCAAACTGCAATTGGAAATGTTCAGACTTTACCAAGTGATTTTTTTGGTGGAAAAACAGTTGGAACATTATCAGGGATTGCTGGAATGGCAGCTAAGTTGACCGCTGCAGGATTAATTTATTTAGTCCCTTGGCTTACCTCTGGAGGTAATTACACGCCAGCATTTGTAATAGGTGCGACAATGGCAATAATTGCATTGGCAAGTATTTGGCTATTATGTGGAAAAATAGAACCGTTGAAAAATAAAATTTAAATAAAATAGATTAAAATTAATATAACATGAGTAATAAAGGAAAAATTGCAGTAGTTACCGGAGCAACGGGTGGAATTGGTTTTGCAGTAGCTAAGCGACTAGGACAAGACGGATATACCGTAGTTCTAAATGGTATCGAAGATGAAAAAGGAGCTGAAAGAGTAAAAGAATTGACTGCAGAAGGAATAACGGCCGAATATTTTGGCTTTGATGTTACTAGCGATGATGCGGTAACTTCAAATATTAAAGCAATAGGTGATAAATACGGCAAAATAGATGTGCTAGTAAATAATGCTGGTGGTCTTGGCGGTCGTTCTAGATTCGAAGAAATGACAACAGATTTTTACAGATTTGTAATGGCATTAAATTTAGATTCTGTGTTTTTTGCCTCCAGAGCTGCAATACCGTACCTTAAAAAAGGAGAGCATCCTTCAATTATTAACTACACATCGAATGCAGGATGGACAGCTGGTGGACCCGGAGCAGGAATATATGGTACTTCTAAAGCAGGTGTTCATGCAATTACCAGAGCATTGGCTAAAGATTTGGCTGAATATGGTATTAGAGCAAATGCGGTATCTCCTGGTACTATTGACACCGATTTTCATAAACAAATTAAATCTACAAAACCAGAGGTTTTTGCTTCTTGGGCAAATAACATTATGCTTGGTAGATTAGGTCAACCTGAAGATGTAGCTGGTGTAATTTCTTTCTTAGCAAGTAAAGATGCATCATTTATTACTGCCGAAACCATCCAAATTGGTGGTGGTCAAGCTTTAGGAATATAAAATTAGACAGTAACCAAAATGGAAAAGCCAACCGTAAGAAAATCGTTCTTAAAAAAGTTTCTTGCGTTGGTTTTGGCATTTGGGCCAGGCATCTTCGCCATCGGCTATACGATTGGCACAGGTAGCGTAACCTCTATGATCGTTGCAGGTAGCACCTACGGTATGCAACTGCTCTGGGTTTTAGTATTAAGCTGTGTGTTTTCTGGTCTTTTGATATTTGCCTACGGTAATTTTGCCTTGGTCACAGGTCAGACAGCACTCTATGCATTTAAAAAGCACTTAAAATGGGGCAAGCTAATAGCCATTTTAATTATTCTGGGTATTTCCTTCGGACAATGGAATTCCCTCATGGGCATCTTGGGTATTTCTGCCAATATCATTTATGAAATTTTCCTTATTTATTTTCCTGCCTTAGAAGGGTTTAAATATGAGTCAGTTTTAACCATTGCCGTTATTGTAATAGCAGTTTTTTATAGATTTTTACTGGTAGGAAAATATGCCTTCTTTGAAAAGATATTGGTGATTTTCGTGACCATTATGGGTCTTTCATTTATAATTTCACTTTTTATGGTCTACCCCTTACCAATTGAAGTTGCTAAGGGATTAATGCCAACAATTCCGAAAGTAGAAGGGGGTCAAATGATGGTTGCGGCTTTTGTTGGAACTACAATGGCAGCAGCAACATTTCTATCGCGCCCATTATTTGTAAAAGGAAAAGGGTGGACAATTAAGAACCTTAAGCAACAAAAGAAGGATGCAATTATCGCAGCCAGTTTGGTGTTTCTAATTAGCGCTGCGGTTATGGCCGTTGCTTGTGGTGCATTATATCATCAAGGGCAGCCCGTTACCAAAGTACTAGATATGGTAAACACCTTAGAACCTGTGGCAGGAAAATTTGCATTAACGCTATTCTTTTTTGGTACTTTAAGTGCAGGGCTTTCTTCAATTTTTCCTTGCTTGTTAATCGCGCCGATTCTTTTGGCAGATTACCAATCAGGTGAGCTAGATACCACATCAAAACAGTTCAAGATAATTACCGCTATTGCCTGTCTTTTTGCTCTAATAGTTCCAGTTTTCGGTGCTAACCCTATTGAGATGCAGATTGTATCGCAGGTTTTTAACGTGTTTGTTTTGCCATTGGTTATACTTGGTATTGTTTTATTGATTAACAATAAAAAATTAATGCATAATTACAAAGCGAGCATTTGGTTAAATATTGGGTTGTTCGCTGCCTTGTTCTTTTCTTGTGTGATTTCCTATAATGGAGTGGTGGCTTTGTTAGATTATTTTTAGGTAATTAATTTTAATGAAAATCTAGGTGTATTTAAAGTGTCGGTTTATTGAACTTTTTCACAAAGGTTTCTAAAGTGACGTATCACTAAAAAGTTAACATTAAATAAAATACAATGAACAGGTAATTTTAAAAGTCTAACTTTTTCTTTCGAAGCTCGAAGTTTTGCCCCAGATATACTTTACGAACCATTTCATCAGCAGCTAAATCTTCAGGGTGACCAGATTTTAGAATACCTCCTTCAAACATTAAGTACGATCGTTCTGTAATCGCTAAGGTTTCCTGAACATTATGATCAGTTATAAGTATACCAATGTTTTTGTCTTTTAGTTGCGCTACAATGCGTTGAATGTCTTCTACGGCGACAGGGTCAACACCTGCGAAAGGTTCATCTAATAAAATAAATTTTGGATCTGTAGCTAAGGCTCTAGCGATTTCGGTTCTTCTGCGTTCTCCTCCTGATAACAAATCACCACGATTTTTACGAATATGACCCAAACTGAATTCTTCGATCAATGACTCCATTTTCATCTCTTGCTCTTTTTTACTGAGCTTGGTGAGCTGAAGTACGCTCATAATATTTTTCTCAATACTTAATTTTCTAAAAACAGAAGCTTCTTGCGCTAAATAACCAATACCGTTTTGAGCTCTTTTGAACATGGGGAAATTGGTAATCTCCATATCATCTAAATAGATACTACCGCCATTTGGTTTGACAAGGCCGACAATCATATAAAATGATGTAGTTTTTCCAGCACCGTTAGGACCCAACAGACCAACAATTTCTCCTTGGTTCACTTCTAAAGAAATACCTTTGACCACTTTTCGACCTCTATAGGCCTTCATGATGTTGTCTGCTCTTAGCTTCATATTAAAGTACGAAGTACGATTTACGATTTACGAAGTAGAATGTAGTAGATAAACTCATAAACTTCTAAACTTTTTCTTTTCAAATCTAAAACATATTAATTCTCTTTCAAGAATATCGCTTTATTTTTAACTTTTTTTGGCACGCTTTGCAGCAAATTGAGCTTCCTTTTTGGCCTGTCTTTTTAAAACTCGTTTAGAAATAAATATACTGACTTGATATAATAGTAATATGGGCAAAGCGACCACTACTTGGCTTGCAATGTCCGGCGGAGTTACAACAGCTGCAAGAATTAAGACCACCACTAATGAAATTTTTCGATATTTTTTTAAAATTTCAGGGGTGACTAATCCGACCTTAGTCAAAAAGTAAACAATAATTGGAAGTTCAAAAATAATACCACAGGCAATTACAGAAGTTCGAACAGTCGCGATATACGATGCCAAATCAAACTCATTGCTTACTTGATCACTTACGGTAAACGTTCCAAGAAAATTTATCGATAAAGGTGCCACCACATAATAGCCAAACAAGGCACCGCTAAAAAATAATAATGATGCTGTGAATATGAAACCTTTGGAATGTTTTCGCTCTTTTTCGTGTAAGCCTGGGCTAATGAACTTCCACATTTCATAAAGCAAATATGGGAAGCCTAAGATGAAACCAACCCAAATGGAGGTCCAAATGTAAGCCGAGAATTGCCCTGCCATTTCACGACTTTGAATAATAAATGGCAATTCATCAGCACAAAAGTCAGAGTCAATACCAAGAAAAGTACCAATTTTGCAGAAAAACCTATAGGTTGGAAAATCCATACTCTTTGGCCCGAAAATAACCGTATCAAATATGAACTCTCGCATTAATAGTGCAACACTAGCAATAATGACTACCGCTAAGGTTGATCGAATTAAATGCCATCTTAATTCTTCAAGGTGGTCTAGAAAAGACATCTCATCAGGAGACTTGGTTGCCGCTTTTGCCATTATATAATACCTTCATTTATGAGATTGTGTAAATGTACAACTCCCTTATACTTTTTTCCGTCTACAGCCAGTAACTGTGAAATACTTTTCTCTTGCATTTCTTGAAGTGCTTTTACGGCAAGCATGCTTATGTCAATTGTTTTAGGATTTGGACTCATGATATCTTTTGCTGTAAGTCCGTTTATATTGTCATAGGTATTTAGCATTCTACGAATATCACCATCAGTTACCACACCTACAATTTCATCATTCGCTACAACCGCAGTTACACCCAGCATTTTCTCTGATATTTCTACAATTACTTTTTTAATATCACTACTGGTGTCAACTTGTGGTTTTTGATTATTCAAAGCAATATCACCTACGCGTAAATACAAACGTTTTCCTAAGGTGCCGCCGGGGTGGTATTTTGCAAAATCTTTGCTGCTAAAACCTTTTAATTCTAAAAGGCATATCGCAAGAGCATCCCCCATAACCAATTGCGCAGTAGTACTTGTTGTTGGTGCTAAATTATTTGGGCAAGCTTCTTTCTCTACAAAGGTGTTTAAAACAAAATCAGAATTTTGCCCAAGAAAAGATGCAACATTTCCGGTCATTCCAATAAGCTTGTTGCTTGCTCTTTTAATTAATGGAACTAACATTTTTATTTCAGGTGTATTTCCACTTTTCGAAATACAAATAACAACATCATTCTCTTGAATCGTACCTAAATCTCCATGTATAGCATCGGCAGCATGCATGAAAATTGCAGGGGTCCCCGTTGAATTAAAGGTGGCAACAATCTTAGATGCGATTATGGCACTTTTACCGATACCCGTAATAATAACGCGTCCTTTAGAGGTTATTATACAAGAAACAATAGCGGCAAATTCTTCATCTATGAAGTTATTAAGATTACGTATCGCCTCGCTTTCTGAAAGAATCGTTTTCTTTGCTAAATCAATAATAGCTTTGGTATCGCTCAAGGTTTACTAGAAATTATCGGTTAAATTTTGTTAGATTGTATTATATTTAAGACTGCAAATTTACATAAAGTTAAGTTTATGAAAATTATTAAACGAAAACAGATCTAAATAAATTAAATAGTGATTTAAGAATATATAATTCGTATCTTAAGTACTTTACTTTTTGACATCAAATATCGATGAAATTAATACTAAATGAAAAAACAAAATTTAGTTTTGAGTGAACTAGATGTGCATGCTTCGTTAAAAAAATATTTTGGATTTTCTGAATTCAAAGGTCTTCAAGAAGGTGTTGTTAAAAGCATATTACATGGCAAAAATACATTTGTGATTATGCCCACAGGTGGGGGTAAATCTCTTTGCTTTCAATTGCCTGCGTTAATGCAAGAAGGGACAGCCATTGTAGTATCACCTTTGATCGCTTTAATGAAAAATCAGGTAGATGCTATTCGTGGTATTTCTTCTGAACATGGTGTTGCTCATGTATTAAATTCATCTTTGAATAAATCAGAAATTAAACAAGTTAAAGAGGATATTAGTAACGGAATTACAAAGCTTTTATATGTAGCCCCTGAATCTTTGACTAAAGACGAATATGTTGATTTTCTCCAGACTCAGAAAATTTCATTTTTGGCGGTAGACGAAGCACATTGCATTTCAGAATGGGGTCACGATTTTAGACCTGAATATCGAAATTTAAGGGCTATTGTGAATCGTCTTGGAGACAACATACCTATTATAGGTCTCACAGCTACGGCAACACCAAAGGTGCAAGAAGATATTATCAAAAATTTAGGCATCACAGATGCTAAACTTTTTAAAGCTTCTTTCAACAGGCCCAATTTATATTACGAAGTACGAACAAAAACGGAGCATGTAGATGCTGATATCATACGATTTGTAAAGCAAAATGCGGGTAAATCAGGAATAATTTATTGCCTTAGCCGAAAGCGGGTGCAAGAATTAGCACAGGTGTTACAGGTGAACGGTATTAGTGCTGTACCTTATCATGCAGGCTTTGATGCCAAAACAAGGTCAAAATATCAAGATATGTTCTTGATGCAAGATGTAGATATAGTAGTTGCAACAATTGCTTTTGGTATGGGTATTGACAAACCAGATGTTCGTTTTGTAATACATCACGATATTCCGAAAAGTATTGAGAGTTATTACCAAGAAACAGGCAGAGCGGGCAGAGATGATGGTGAAGGGCATTGTTTAGCTTTTTACTCGTACAAGGATATTGAAAAGTTAGAAAAATTCATGTCTGGCAAACCTGTTGCAGAGCAAGAAATAGGTAATGCACTATTGCAAGAAGTAGTAGCATATGCAGAAACTTCCATGTCACGTCGAAAATTTATGCTTCATTATTTTGGAGAAGATTTTGATGAGGTCAACGGTTTAGGTGCCGATATGGATGATAATACGCGAAACCCTAAAGAAAAACAAGAAGCTAAAGACAATTTGGCGAAACTAATACAAGTAGTTAAAGGAACTAGTGAGAAATTTAAATCTAAGGAAGTAGTTCATGCACTTTGTGGTAAAACTAACGCTTTGATAGCTTCACATAAGACCAATGAAAAAGACTTTTTTGGCATCGGTTCTGAACTAGGAAAAGGGTACTGGATGGCATTGATTCGCCAGGCATTGGTTGCTGGTTACTTAAAAAAGGAAATTGAGCAATACGGGGTATTACACCTTACCGAGAAAGGAAATAATTTTTTAACCTCTCCTTCTTCCTTTATGATGACCATTGATCATGTTTATACTAAAGAAAGTAGTGATGCTATTATTAGTGCTTCTAAAGGTGGTGTTGCAGATGAAAAACTTTTGAAGCAATTACAGGCTTTGCGAAAGGCACAAGCTCATAAATTAGAAGTGCCGCCTTTTGTAATATTTCAAGATCCGTCATTAGAAGATATGGCTTTGAAATATCCTATTTCATTATCAGAATTAATAAATATACATGGAGTAGGAGAAGGGAAGGCCAAAAAGTACGGCACGCCTTTTATAGAATCGATAAAGGCTTATGTAGAAGAATATGATATTACCAGACCCGATGATATGGTTGTCAAAAGCACAGGAGCGAATTCGGGACTTAAACTTTACATCATTCAAAACGTAGATCGAAAATTACCATTGAGTGATATTGCAGATGCAAAGGGACTTGAGATTCCTGAATTGATTAAAGAAATGGAGCAAATAGTATACAGCGGAACAAAACTAAATTTGGGATATTGGATCGATGAAGTTCTTGACGAAGATCAACAAGAAGAAATACATGATTACTTTCTAGAAGCTGAAACGGATAACGTAGAAGCAGCAATGGAAGAATTTGAAGGAGATTATGAAGATGAAGAGTTACGACTTTATCGCTTAAAATTTATTAGTGAAGTAGCGAATTAATCAATTAAATGCTTTTTAAAAATAGTCCCTCTGGAAAACTACCAATAGGGACTATTTTTTTATTTTCAGATCTAAGGAATAGAAGTACCGCCGTTAGATTTTGCTCTACGCAATTGTCGTTGTATTTTTTTTATGGCTGATTCAATCGATTTCTCAGGTTCTATAATGTTATATTCTCCCCAAAAATCTGGATCTGCAAAACCAAGGGCTTCATCATTTAGGATTATGGATGATTTCATGCGGTTTTTATATTTTGGTAGTTCTCTTGTTGTATTTTTTTCCCAATCAGTAACTGCCATTTCACAAGCCATGCTGTATACAGAATTGAAAAGTTTTTTATCCCAATTCACTTTAAATTCCAAAAAAACATTACTGTAACCATAATACCACCTTCCTTTCTTTTCTCTATAATCAACACGATACGCAACTTGTGTAGGCCAAACCTTTGCATTGTTGGGTTTTCTTCGCACAAATAGTTTTGCAGCCTCATCTTTATTTGTAATGTTCAAAGAATAAATAGCGCTGGTTAAAATTTTGTTTTCTGCATCAATGTAAAGTTTGCCTTGATAGAGTTGATCAGAAACCCCATTTTGCTGTTTAAAGCTTATGATGTATATCAGCTTGTTGTTAACACGAGTTGATCTTTCAAAGTCAAAATCATAGGCGTCGATTGACTCTTCATCGAAGATATATTCAGGATATTTTATTAGATCAACAAAAAGGGTATTAAAAGGTCCTCCTTGTAGTTTAAGAGCTACGGTATCTAATTTGCTGTAGTCTGTACTTTTTCTAGCCTTATAAAGTTCAACAGCATCTTTACGATCTGATACGTATGATGTTTTGTAGATATTAACTACAGCTTCTGATAACGAAACATTCTTTCTCCTTTTCTTGATAGTTTCTCGATAAAACGCAGTCATAAGTGTAGGATCATCAAAATAATTTTCTCCCTTTTTTTGAAGTGTTTCTTGTACCAGTAATTTAGCATCTTTAGGGATACTAATATTAACCTCAGATAACTCAGTTACAGAAACTTTCATCAATATTTCGTTATTTTCTTCTGATAGTTTGGATAAGGCAATAATTCTGGTTTGATAACCCAAAAAGGAAATAATAATTTTACCAGTACTGCTATTTTTTGGAACTTTGAGTCCGAATTGACCTTCCGTATTGGTGATGGTGCTGATGTTGGAATCATCGATACTAAGTGTCGCAAAAACTAATGGTTTTTTAGTGTCAGCATCTAAAATTTCACCTTTAAATTGCACAAAGTCAGTTGTTTGCTCATTTGTTTTTTCTTGAAAATAAGCAGTTGCTTTTTGAGTTCCAGTTATCAAGGTTAAAAACAGTACCAATAGCATGGTGTTTAACGATATTTTAGATAAATCTGATTTTATATATTTCATGATTGAAAAATTTAGTTTCTATTTCGAATTAAAATGATTTAGCGCTTTTTTTCTAAGTTACTAATTTTTAGACTAGTAAGTTGTTAAAATTGTAGGAGTAATATTTCAACAAGTAACAATGATTTAATTACTATGTTGTATTTGCCTATATACCTTTACAAGATTTATCTATAATTTAGTAGTCATAAGCAGGGTATCTATAACCATTGGCCAAACTTCGTTCATTAGATAGTGTATTACTAAATGTAGTAGGTATAGAGGTGTATGGGTATTGGTAAGACCCTGCTTTCGTAACAATAAAATGAAGATGGGGAAACCCTGCCAAACCGGTATTTCCGCTCAAGCCTATTTCGCTTCCTTGTTCTACTTCTTCCCCAACTTCGACCAATGCTCCATTTTGAGTCAAGTGAAGATACTGACCGTAGGTGCCGTCACTATGTTCTATAATAACAATATTATTATGCGATTGATCCCCATCTATACCATCTTCCTCGGTATATACTACAACACCTGATCTTGCTGCGGTAATAGTCTTGCCTATTTCCATAGCAAAATCAACACCATATTCATCAGGTGCTCCTTCAGAGTGAAACGAGCCACCGCAATGACTAAGGGTTACGAGATAACTTTGCCCTATTGGATATGGAAGAACATAATTTGAAGTTTTCCAATTCGTATATTCAGCTTTTGGGCAGCCATGGGCCAATGGTCCTTCATCATTATTGTTTTTAGATTTCATGGTGTCAGCAGTACTACAGCAACCAAGAGCGAAAATCAGCAGTATGTAGAACACATTATTCTTTTTTAAATAATTCCGTTTCATAACTCTTTTCATTCATTAAAATTATTAATTTTTTAATATGGTAAAGCTGTATAAGGTGTATCTGGCAGTAAACTTCGTTCATTGGCCACCGTATTTTTAAAAGTGGTAGGAAATGAGATGTACGGAAATTCAAATGATCCTTTACGAGTGGCTACAAAATGAAGATGCGGATAACCCGCCAAACCCGTATTTCCGCTAAGTCCTAATTCATCTCCTTGATTAATAAACTGTCCTACCGTTACAAGTGCTCCTTCATGTTTGAAATGCATGTATTGGGCGTAACTACCATCAGAATGCCTGATGACAACAAGGTTATTATCCAATTGCCCATCAAGCCCCGATTCTTTAACAAGAACCACCTGACCAGCTCGAGATGCGGTAACTAAAGTGCCGATTTTCATAGCAAAGTCAATAGCAAATTGATCGGGTAAGTTCTCACTATGATAAGAACCGCTGCAATGACTAAGGTTTACGGTAAATGTTTTACCTACGGGATAGGGCAGCACATACCGTGAAACTTGCCAATCTTCATATTGGGCAGAACCACATGGACCGGAAGATGAGGTGTCAACGGTGTTTTTTGAACCCGGCCTTCTGGTATCACGTTCTTCTTTTTCACAACTTGAGCCAAGGCTTATTACAAGAACCATGAAAACAAGTGAGAATCGTTCAAAATTCATTTTTTCTTTTAGTTACTTTTTTTGACAATTATTTTCGTATTGTTTTTTCGAATAAAAATTTTGTTTTCCATATACCTGACCAATTTGGTTTTTTACCATTTGGGTAGGTCTCGTCATACATGATAAGTGTTAATTTATTATTTGTTGCGCGGTAGGTATACTGTTGTTTACCTCCTTCAAAGCCAGGTACTTTAGCTAAAATGGATGTTGTGGTCATGGTTGAATCTGTACTATGGTAACTACCTGCATTAAAGACGATTGATCTAAAGCCATGCTTAATTTCTTCATCAGTTGGATTTGATAGTTCATTAAACGGAATTCTTTTTTCCTTTGTTGGTGACCACATAATGCTATACCTGTCTGCAGTTACAAGTAACATACCTAATTGGTGTTTTTTTAAAACATGTGTAGTATCAGCTGAAATCCAACGTACTTCGATTAAATTCCAAGAGCCTAAAAGTTGGTTTTGTGCGGTAAGCTTTGATTCACAGGAACATATTGTTAGTAAAATTGCTCCAAAAATTATCGCCCAAATTGGTTTGTTTAAATTGATCATACCATAAAACTATGGTCTATACGTTGATGATATGTATGAGCCTACAAACCTTTACAAATTTTTATGCCGAATAGTAAAGTATTTTAAGATGCTTTTAGTTGTTTGACAAATTCTGAAGGGTTGAAATCAGTAAATTTTTTAAATGCTTTATAAAAAGAGGCTCGATTATTAAACCCAACGTCGTAGGCAATTTGAGTAGTAGTGAGTCCATTTTTTTCGTTATTTATTAATAGGTTTTTGGCATCTTTAATTCGGTAGCGATTTATAAAATCAAAGAATGAAAGATTAAAATGCTCGTTGATGATTTGTGAAGTATGGTTTCTTGATAAGTTCATTAAACGAGAAATATCATCCAATCGTAATTCATTATTTAAGTATGGTTTTTCTCTTATCATTACATCAAGTAGCTTACTTCGCATCTCCAATGAAAGGGCAGGTGATAAGCCTGTTTTCTTATATTTTATAAATGGTAGAATTTCTTTGAGCGATTTTCCTTCGAAGACCTCTGGTTGAACAAACCCGAAGAAAGAAAGCATTCCGATAAAAAATACAATGGCAATATCAACGAGGTAGTCATACGAAGCATCCATCAATTGAAATCTAACAAGAAAAATATATAATGCAAAGGCAAAGGCAAAACCAAAATAGGAACCAACAAACCATTGTAGCCATTTATTTTCGCGAAAGCCTAGGCGTTGTTGATGACCAAACTTAAAATAGGTAAATGCAACGTAAAAGAACATCAAAGCAATAACAATCCAAATGGCATAACTCGGAAAAGAAGCATATTGCCAAGTAAGTCCTTCTTGTACAATTTGTAATTTGTTGGTCGCGTTCTGAGAATAAAAAGGGAATAACATCGCTATTATTACTAGCGGTGGCACTACAAATATTAGGTCATAGCTTTTAAAATGAGTCCCCTTTAAAATGGTTCTTACGTATATAAATACTAAAGGGCCGTAAATTAACCACAATGGAAAATGGGTGAGGTCAAAATGAATAAATTTTTCTGTATGCAACCACTCTGACCATCGTAGGCAGTTGTTTAACATTTCAAAAGCAAATAAAAATGTATAAACAGCAAGTATGCTATTTGCAAAGCGATTACCCTTCTTTTTTGCTAAGAAAAGAATAGAAAGTAGCAATCCAAGAAATACAAAGAATAGAAAAAGTATGATGACCCAATTCATAACACTTCGTTTGTACCAAAGATATGTTATGAGCGTTTAATTAATGTCTCTTTGTATAGGGATATGGTATTAAGAAAGAATCAACCTTCATGAATCTTTGAAGAGTCAGAAACCAGTTTATTAATTTCATTTAATTCTTCTATTGTAAGATCACGCCATTTGCCGACTGGCATATCGAGTTTCACATTCATGATGCGCACTCGTTTCAATTTTTTGACACGAAAACCTAGAAATTCGCACATGCGTCGAATTTGTCGATTTAAGCCTTGGGTTAGAATAATTTTGAATTGATATGGGGTAATTTCTTCCACTTCACATTTACGTGTGATTTGGTCAAGAATGGGAACACCATTTCTCATTCGGGTCAAAAAATCAGAAGAGATTCGTTTATCTACCGTAACGATGTATTCTTTTTCATGATGATTTCTGGCTCGTAAAATTTTATTTACGATGTCGCCATCGTTGGTTAAAAAGATAAGTCCTTCACTTGGTTTGTCTAACCTGCCAATAGGAAAAATACGTTTTGGGTAATTTATAAAATCAACAATATTGTCTTTTTCGACACGAGTATCTGTAGTACAAACAATACCAATTGGCTTGTTAAAAGCAAGATATACTGGCTTTTCTTCTGATTTGGAAACAGATTTCCCGTCCACTTGTACTTCATCACCTTCCGTAATTTTGGTCCCCATTTCAGGTACTTCTCCGTTGATAGTAACTCTACCTTGTTCGATGAGTTTGTCTGCTGCTCTTCGAGAGCAATAGCCAACTTCGCTTAGGTATTTATTAATTCGGGTTTGTTTAGGTTCACTCATTTTTCTACCACAACCAAATTAATATGTATGTGATAACGATAACTAAAACCACAATATGATAAATGTAATTTTTGTACCATGGTACATCTTCGAAACCATCCATCAATAAATCTTTTCGATAGGTGAGTAGCTTAATTTTTTCGGCATCAGGCGCTGGTGTCATTAAACTGACCAAAACAAAAATAACTATTGAAAGCAGAATCATTAACCCAACATTAATAGTATAATGTAAATGCCACATATCAAATTGCTCTAATACGAAAAGCCCTATACCTGCTAAGGTTCCTAAAACTAATGTCCAGAAGGCGCCATCACCATTTCCTCTTTTAAAAAAAACTCCGAATAAAAATATAACCGCTACGGGGGGCACAATAATGGAGAACATTTGTTGTAGGTAATCCCACAAACCGGTGAAATTTTGAATCTGCGGGGCCCATAGCGCTGCAATCACCATAAATATGAGGGTGCTAATTCTCCCGTATTTTACAATGTCTTTCTCTGTGATATCTTTTTTAACGGGTTTAATAAAATCAATGACCAATAGGGTAGAAGATGAGTTTAAGGCTGAATCGACACTCGACATGATTGCAGAAATTACGCCGGCTAAAACAAGACCAATCAACCCTACTGGAAGCACTTTAGTTACTAAGGTTGGAAAAACTTGATCTCCATTAGCGATATCTGGAAATAAGCTTATCGCCATTGCCCCGGGTATTACCATAATAAAGAGGGGAATGATTTTAAGAAAACCAGCAAAAATAACACCCCATCTTGCTTGTTGAATATCTTTTGCCCCTAAAACGCGTTGAAAGATATATTGGTTGGTAGACCAATACCAAAACCCTAAAAACGGAACACCCATTAATAAACCTGGCCACGGCAGTCCTTCATCATCTATGGGTTGCACAACTGAAAAATGACCTTCGGGTGCTGCTGCAACAACGCGTGCCCAATCATAGTCTAGTTTGCCAAAAAGAATCCAAGTGATGATACTACATCCTACAATAAGTATTACGGCTTGAATGGCATCTGTATAAACCACAGCTTTGAGTCCGCCTCCAGCGGTATAGATACCTGCTACAATGGCTAAAACAAGAGAAGTCTGCCACATCACTAAGTCAGGAAAGAAGGTTTGTAGCACCAAACTACCAGCGTACAAAGCACCAGCGGTTTCAATCATGATGGTACTAAAAATAGTAACGATAGAGAAAAACTTTTGTGATCTTCTATCGAATCGAAGCTGTAAAAATTCAGGAATAGTTGTAATTTTACTTCTTAAATAAAGCGGAATAAAAATAAGTGCGGCAATGATTAAGGGAAGCCCTGACATCCATTCATAGACTGAATTTACAATTCCTGTGGTGTAAGCTGCTCCTGCCAAACCAACTATAGTCGAACCTGAGATGTTCGATGCGAAGAGCGACAAGCCTATTATTCCCCATCCGAAAGTACGACCGCCAAGAAATAAATCTTCACCCGTTTTAGTTTTTCGCGAGATCCAAAGTCCTATTCCTAAAACGATTAAAAAATAAGAGACAACTATGCCAATATCAATATTTGAAATAGTACTTTCCATAGGTTTTGGTTCGGTTTATTCGATTTCGATAAATATAACAAAAGAATAGTTCTTGGGCTCAATAAAGTACTTTTCCATCGGTGGCGAAAGCCATGAATCAATACCACCAAGCCCCATGTGCTTATGATCTAAACAGAGGTGTACTCCATCTTCTTTTTTTAAGGTATGACTACGACCCTTATCCCTTTCAGAGCGATCAAGCTGATACGGACTCACTTCTAATGCACTAAAAGCAAAGGGTTCTAGGCCAGTTATTTTAATGTTCTGTTCTTTTTTAGGATTCAATTTTAACCAAGTACAATCTTGCTTTGCACCATTCTCTTGATTGGAAATGTAGGGTACCATTTGCCGTTCAACAGTTGATTCATAGGTATCGATATGCGCGGCATATTTTCTGTCAGGATAGTTCTCAAATGGCCCTCTTCCATACCATTCTATATTCGACATTTCATTGGCTAATTTAAAATAAAGCCCAAATCGTGGAAGCAGCGGAAGCGGCTTTAAAACTACCAATTCAGTTGTAATGGATAGTTTTCCTAAATCTACAAGACAATAGGTAAAATGTAACTCTAGTTCTTTAGTTATCGAAACTAATTTAGCAGAAATAGCATTGAGAGAACTATTGATTGTGCTAACCGCCAAGTTTTTATGCGTATTTCTCCAAAAGGCAGATTTTTTGGGCATACCCCATCCAAAGTCATTATCAACTGGGGGTCTCCAAAAATTTGGAAGGATAGGCCCTTTAAGAATTTCTTTCCCTTTCAAAGCAAGTGAAGTCAAAAGTCCTGTTTTGTTATCAATTTTGGCTACTAATTGCTCATCTCCTAAGATGCTATGAGAATCACTTTTTGAAACACAGTTTTTTTCAATGTACTTGTCATTTTGCTCTTGTGATTTTCCTTCAAGTAGTAAAAATTGTTCTTTGCCTAAAGTATTTGATTCTTTAAAATTTATGGTCTGATTGGCGAACATGATGTCGACATTCAGATAATAATCAACATTCTCGGTTAATTTTGAAATGGTATATGGGAGCACCAAATTTCGCGATGAATTTGCAGGAATATTAATCCACGATGTACCAGAATCATGAATACCATTTTCGGAGGAGATAGTCCATGCTATATAAAAATGATTCTTATCAAATAGGGTAAAAAGCCATTCATTTTTAATCCTTAATTTTCCATTTGCAGCATCTTCAAGAAAGAATTTTATGGGTGCGTACAATTTTTTCACTTCTTCCATCGCAGGTTTAACGCTACGATCTGGCCAAAGTAATCCGTTCATGCAGAAGTTACCATCGCTGGGTGTATTTGCAGGTCCAAAATCACCTCCAAATGCCCAGAATTTCTTTCCTTCTTTTTGTGTGACTAAACCTTGATCCATCCAATCCCAAATGAAACCGCCTTGAAGGCAGTCATATTGGTTGATAATATCCCAGTATTCTTTGAGGTTACCATTACTATTTCCCATAGCATGTGAGTATTCACACATGATAAAAGGGCGATCACCTCTATTTTTTGCATAATCTTCCACATGTTCAGGTGTTGGATACATAGGACAAACGATATCCGTATTCGCTTCTTCCATAGACTGCTCATATTGAATGGGTCGCGAGGTATCTTGTTTTTTTAACCAATCATAGGCGACTTCAAAATTGATTCCATTCCCAGCTTCATTCCCTAATGACCATATGATAATAGAGCAATGATTTTTACTTCGGTGGTACATGCGTTTTACACGATCTAAATGCGCTGCTTGCCAATTGATATCTTTAGCTAAACTTTCGGCTTCGAAACCCATACCATGGCTTTCAATGTTGGCTTCATCAACCAGGTAGATACCATATTCATCACAGAGTTGGTACCATTTTGGGTGGTTGGGGTAGTGGCTGTTGCGAACCGCATTAATATGGTACTTTTTCATCAGTAGTATATCTTCAATCATACTTTCAACGGTAATTACATGCCCTTTATGCTCATCATGTTCATGTCTATTAACTCCTTTTAAAGTCAATGGTTTACCATTAATACATAGTTGATTTTTTTTAGTTTCAACAGCACGAAAACCAATTTTATTTTCGATTTTATCTACGGATGTCCCTTTAGATAAAAGATCAATAGAAAGTTCGTATAGATTCGGATTCTCGCCGCTCCAAGGTTTGACGTTTAGAAGTGAAATTTTGGTTTGAACTTCTAGCTCACTTTGTGAGGAAGATTTATACCTTGTTTTGGAACAAGCTACTTGTTTTCCTGATCTATCTTTTATTATAATTAAGACCTCACCAGAAGTTGTTTTCTCAGAACTGTTTTTGATTTTAGTTTTAACAACTAAATTTCCATCTTTATAACCGTTTTCTAAGGTAGCTATGGTATGATGATCGGTAATTGAAACCATACCTTGCGCAACCAAATAGACTTCGCGTTCAATACCGCTCAAGCGCCAGAAATCTTGGCATTCTAAATAGCTGCCATCACACCATCGAAATGCTTGAATTGTAATATCAATTTCTGTAGCAGCATATTTCGTGACGTTGAAAACCACCTCCGTTTTACTGTCTTGATTGTAGCCTATGAACTCACCATTAATCCAGAAATAGGCAGCAGATTTTATGGCACCTACTACAAGAAAAACTTGCTTATCTTTCCAATTATCAGGTATTCGGACTTTTTTTTTGTAAATACCTGTTGGATTATTCTCGGGTACAAAAGGAGGGTTTTTCTCAAAAGGATATCGGTCATTAACGTATATCGGAATTCCATAGCCATTAATTTCCCAGTTCGCTGGTACTTGAATCTTATCCCAATTAGATGAATCGAAATGTGGTTTTTCGAAATCATCGGGAATATTATTTTTGTTTTCATTCCAACTAAAATCCCAAGCTCCATTCAGAAGGAGAATGTTTTTTTTACCGGCTTTTTGATGTCGAAATGAACTGGGTTTTTCTTGACCTATGCTAAATACACTTGGGTCAGTTAACCAATCGTAGGTGGGCAACAAGATTTGATCTTTTTTTTTCATTTAGAGTTTAAACAAAGAATTTAGGGCAAATTTAGTACTAATTATTTCGGACTTCATACCTTCTGTTTAAATTAAAGTGGTACTAATTGTGAATTAGAATATATGATAAAAGCGAGCTTTAGCCATCAAGTATTTGCTTTCAAAAAACCTAAATTAACATCAATTCAAAAGGATTACTTTTTTCGATTGCGTTCATATTGATAAAACTCTCGTCCTAATTCTGCCAAAAAAGGAAAACCAATGCTATCGTATTCATAGGTGTTGTCATTGAATATACCATTCTTGTTAACTAAAATGGTAGCGGTCAATAGAAACTCAATATCATTTTGAGTATCTTGAATATAGGCGCAATCAGTAATTGTTCCGTAGGCAATACCAACCTTATTATAAATCTTTACGTGATCAGGAATAGCTTCTTTCGTGTCACCATACATTAAAAATTTACCATACCCATCATAATAAATTTCAGGGTCATAATTTAAATTTTTAGGTAAAGTACGCATGGCTTGATGCACAAAATCGAGTTGGTCGTTTGTGAGGTTTAGTTTCTCATGAGGTGCATATTGATTCGAAAAGATCACCTTTTTTAAAAATTCGTGTTGCGTTTCAACGGGGTAGTAATTTTTTAAACCAAAATCAAAGGCACCCTGCATTAATGAATCTCCTTCATAATATCCTAGTCCCTTTTGAACTTGATTCAATAAAAGAGGTTGCGCTGAAGTATTTATACTACTAGGTAAAATGGTAGTTGTAGAATCATTCAAGTAAATTACAATTGGTTTAGTTGTTATTTCGTCTGCATCGGCGGTTGATAACCGGTGGGAAATGCGTATTGAACCCTCAAGAATTTTTTGCAATTCATGATTTATATAATCTTGCCCCAAGAACTCAAAAAGGCGATTATTGGCTTCGTTATCGCTAACAGCAAAAATCTTTTCTATCTCTTTTTGTACAGTAGTTTCAATAGTGTCGCCTTCAACATAAAAACGTGTGTTTCTATCCATATTTTTTGTTCTATTTAGCTTTGCTAAAGCTAAAAGAGCAATTGGGAATTTGACGGTGCTAGCCGGGTAAAAATATTGGGTAGAATCTACTTGAAAGCTATAATCTGTAAATGATATAGAGTCATTTTTTCTGTTGATTTGAGAAAATTTTATTTGAACAGAATAGCTTTCTAGATTGTCTAGAACTCTTTTAATCTTTACGTTTTTAGAACCTAGAACCACGTCTAACGGATTGTTTTGATTCGAGGCATCTTGGCAAGAAAAATGGCTTAAGCAAATAAGAAAGGCAAAAAAGTATTTAAACATTGGAAGCGATTTTGGCAAAATTTCTATTTTTTTTCAGCATTGCTTGTACTGTGCTCTTCATAAATTTCTCCACGATGAGGTTTTAGGGTATCTCGAATTTTTATCATCTGTGATTCATGAACAACCATATAGGCAAGGCTATGCATTTCATTAACATCAAGGTGGCCAGTTATATTTAGTGCTATATTTTCAATAGAAATAAACTCTTTAAGGTGCTTTTCATGGTGTTCGGCAGTTCTGGCAGCAGTAGGACCCCGAAAATCCCATATTAATTTTATTTTTCTTGACATAAAAAGAAGCTTGAGCTTTGATTTGTTACCTATAGCTATACTAATGTAGCAAATTCTTTAAGAGGGTACTAAAAATCTGTTAATCATTATGTGTTCCGTTTGTGCAGCGTGTTAGAATTGTTATTTTTGCGGGATGTTTATGAAAAGCAATAAACAATTTTTTTTTCTATTAATTGGAGTATTTGTGGTGTTGGGCAGTACCTCTTGTAGTTCTTTTGTGAATGAAAAAGAGGAGAAAGGACCGCTGGCAAGGGTTGGTCTGAATTATCTCTATGAAAAAGATGTGATTCCGCTTTTGTATGATGGTATTTCAAAACAAGATAGTGCTTCTATAGTTACCAACTATATCAATAATTGGGCCTCTAAACAACTCTTACTTTCAAAGGCAAAAATTAACTTACCAGAAGATAAATTACTAGAATTCAATGCATTAGTTGCTGATTATAAAACAGATCTTTATACAAGAGCCTATAAAGATGCTTTGGTTGGTCAAGCTGCTGACTCGACAGTAACAAAATCAGAAATGAGGAGTTTTTATGAAAAAGAAAAGGAAAATTTTCGATTGAAAGAACGTTTGGTAAAAATTCGCTTTGTACAACTTCCAACACAGTTTTTGAATAAAGAAATTGTAATTAGTAAAATGAAACGATTTAACGCAGGTGATGTAAGTTATCTAGATTCTATTGGTGTTCAGTTTAAAAAATTAAATTTTAATGATTCTATCTGGGTGACTGCATCAAGAGTAATGGAAGAAATACCTCCGATTAGTATTGAAAATCAAGATAAATACTTAAAAAAATCCCAATTTTTTGAATTGAAAGATGCATTAGGGGTATATTTGGCGAAGGTAGAAGATGTTCTAAAAATCAATGATATTGCGCCTTTGACGTATATCGAGCCAACCATAAAACAAGTGCTGTTAAATCGGCGCAAGTTAGATTACATTCGACTATTAGAAACAGAAATTATTGATGAAGCAATTAAAGAAAACGAGTTTGAAGTATTTACAAAAGATAAATAAAATAGTAATTTTTTTATCTGTTTTAGGGGTAAGTAGCCTGGGGTTTTCCCAACAAACAGATTCAATTGCATTGCCTGACACCAATTTAGAACCGCCAGAAATGATGGTTGAGAATAGTACGATCAAAAAAGATTCTACAAGTAATTTTAAGCGAGTCAAGCTCGATGGAATTGCTGCGGTTATTGGAGATTATGTGATTTTAGATTCTGATATAGATAAAACATTGATTGATTTAAAAAGTCAGGGTGCTTCAACTGAAGATATTACCCGCTGTGGGCTTTTAGGTAAATTAATGGAAGATCGACTTTATGCCCATCAAGCCGTTCAAGACAGTATCTTGGTTTCAGATGACGAAGTGAATCTTACTAGCGATCGTCAAGTACAAGGCTTATTACAGGAAATAGGTTCTATGGACAAATTACTGAAATATTATAAAAAAGAAAGTGAAGTTGATTTTCGCGAAGAGCTCTATAAAATTAATAAACTTCGAATGCTTTCAGAAAAAATGCAGCAAAGCATCGTCTCCGATATCGAAATAACGCCAGAAGAGGTTCGCCAGTTTTTTGGTAAAATACCAAAAGAGGAAAGGCCGGTTGTTGGTGCGGAAATGGAAATTTCTCAAATTGTTAAAGAGCCTAAACCTTCTAAGGAAGAAATTCAAAAAGTAATTGATAAGTTAAACGCTATTAAAGCTGATGTTGAAGATAATGATGCTAGCTTTAACGTAAAAGCAATTTTGTATTCGCAAGGCCCATCAAAATCAAGTGGTGGATCTATACCAAGTGTTACCAAAGAGTCGGGATATGTGAGCGAATTTAAGGATGTAGCTTTTAGTCTGCAAGAAGGTTCTGTTTCTGAACCTTTCGAAACACAATTTGGTTGGCATATTATGCTAGTTGAAAAAATTCGTGGACAAGAACGAGACGTACGTCATATTTTACTTCAACCAGAAATAACCCAATCAACCCTTGATGAAATGAAAGTTGAATTAGATAGTATTCGGCAGAATATTATGGATGGCAAGTATACATTTGCCGAAGCAGCTTTGAATTTTTCAGATGAAAAAGAGACTAAATTTGATGGTGGAAAACTTCGAAATCCACAAGATTATGGTCCTCGTTTTGAGTTAACGAAAATGGATCCTGCGTTGTACAATCAGGTACGAAATTTGAAGGATGATGAAATTTCGAATCCTTTATTAGAGCAAGATCAGCGTGGTGGTGGCCCGAAGTATAAAATCATGCAAGTAACAAATAGATATGACGAGCACGTCGCAGATTTCTCGCAAGACTACTTGAAAGTACAACAACTTGCTCGAACTGAAAAGCAATACAAAGCCATTAAAAAATGGATGGATGAGCATATCGACGACACCTATATTACCGTAAGTGAAAGCAATCGTGTGTGCGATTTTGAAAATAATTGGGTAAAAGAATAAAGATTGCTATGTCAGACGTAACCGCCATTAACCAACTCGTTGCCAAACACAAAGAGTTAAAACAAGAAATTGCTAAAATAATTGTGGGTCAAGATGCGGTAATTGATCAAATTTTACTTTCGATTTATACGGGCGGGCATTCCCTTTTAATAGGTGTTCCGGGCCTTGCAAAGACCTTGATGGTGAATACCATTGCGAAAACTTTGGGATTGGATTTCAAACGTATTCAATTTACCCCAGATTTAATGCCAAGTGATATTTTAGGCAGCGAGGTTTTAGATCAAAGTCGAAGTTTTAAATTTATTAAGGGACCTATTTTTTCGAATATTATTTTGGCAGATGAAATTAACCGTACGCCGCCAAAAACCCAAGCGGCGTTGTTAGAAGCAATGCAAGAAAGGTCGGTAACCATTGCAGGTAAACAGCACCAACTTGAATTACCATACTTTGTTTTAGCGACTCAAAACCCAATCGAGCAAGAAGGTACTTACCCTTTACCTGAAGCACAGTTAGATCGTTTTATGTTTGCTATTGAATTGAAATATCCTTCCATAGAAGAAGAAATACGCGTTGTAAAATCAACCACGAATGATGAAACTGCAACCGTAAACGCTTTATTTAATTCAGCAGAAATTTTGGAAGTACAACGCTTAGTACGCCGTATTCCTGTTCCTGATAATGTGGTTGAATATGCTGTGAAATTGGTGAATAGCACTCGGCCTAATTTAGATACAGCCTCTGATTATGTGAAACAATACATTGATTGGGGTGCAGGTCCTAGAGCTTCGCAAAATTTAATTTTAGGCGCTAAAGCGCATGCAGCAATCAAGGGTAAGTTCTCTCCAGATATCGAAGATGTAAAAGCAGTTACCATGGGTATCCTGAGACATCGAATAATCAAGAATTACAAAGCGGAGGCTGAAGGAATATCTGAAGAAGATATCATCACACAATTATTATAGTTTGGTTCATATTTGAATCTCAGTCAAATTACTATTTTAGAAGTGATTGATTTCTTATTAGTTGAAAATAAGAGCGTTCTATTCAAGAATTCATTAAATCTATAGGTATGTGCTCGTAAAATTTTATTTGCCCCTAGTATTTTCTTAATTTCGTTAAATTGCAATAACCTAAATTATAGAGAATGGCATTTGATATCGATATGATCAAAGGCGTTTACGCCAGAATGACCGAAAGAGTTGATAAAGCTCGTGAAATTGTCGGCAAACCATTAACACTTTCTGAAAAGATTTTATACGCACACCTTTGGGATGGAAATGCAACAAAGGCGTTTGTTCGAGGCAAAGACTATGTAGATTTTGCTCCTGATCGAATAGCTTGTCAAGATGCAACTGCTCAAATGGCGTTATTACAGTTTATGCAGGCTGGGAAGCCTAAAGTTGCTGTGCCAACAACGGTGCATTGTGATCACCTAATTCAGGCAAAAAGTGGTGCTGCCGCTGATTTAAAATCAGCAAACTCGACGAGCGCAGAAGTTTTTGACTTTTTAGAATCGGTATCAAATAAATACGGAATAGGTTTCTGGAAGCCAGGTGCGGGTATTATTCATCAAGTAGTATTAGAGAATTATGCTTTTCCAGGAGGAATGATGATTGGAACAGATTCACATACTGTGAATGCAGGTGGTTTAGGAATGGTTGCAATTGGAGTAGGTGGAGCAGATGCTGTTGATGTTATGGCGGGTATGGCTTGGGAGTTGAAATTCCCAAAACTAATAGGTGTAAAACTTACCGGAACAATTTCAGGTTGGACAGCCCCCAAAGATGTGATTTTAAAAGTTGCTGAAATTCTAACTGCAAAAGGTGGAACAGATGCAATTGTAGAATATTTTGGCCCAGGTGCTTTATCTTTATCTTGTACGGGTAAAGGAACGATATGTAATATGGGTGCTGAAATTGGAGCAACCACTTCTACTTTTGGTTACGATAAATCAATGGAGCGCTATTTGAGAGCTACAGAAAGGGCTGACGTTGCTGATGCGGCGAACGAAATTGCACCATATTTGACTGCAGATGCTGAGGTATATGCAAATCCAGAACAGTATTTTGATCAAGTAATAGAGATTGATTTGACTGCCCTTAATCCTTTATTAAACGGTCCTTTTACTCCAGATTTATCGACTTCTGTAGGAAGTGATATGACTGAAAAAGCAACTAAAAATGATTGGCCACTTCAAGTAGAGTGGGGGTTAATAGGTTCTTGTACAAATTCTTCTTACGAAGATTTATCACGGGCTTCTTCAATAGCGCAACAGGCAATCGATAATAAAATAAAAATGAAATCAGAATTAGGTATTAATCCTGGTTCTGAGCAAGTTCGTTTTACGGCAGAAAGAGACGGTATTCTAGAAGTCTTTGAACAATTAGATGCCAAAATTTTCACCAATGCTTGCGGGCCATGTATCGGCCAATGGGCTAGATATAGTGACCCAAAGAATGCTCCTAAGAACAGCATTGTACATTCTTTCAATAGAAACTTTGCGAAGCGAGCTGATGGCAACCCAAATACGCATGCTTTTGTAGCTTCTCCCGAAATAACTGCTGCAATTGCTATCGCAGGGCGATTAGATTTTAATCCGATGACTGACGCCTTGATTAATGAAAATGGCGAAGAAGTGCGATTCGAAGAACCAACAGGTTGGGAGTTACCGCCAAAAGGTTTTGAAGTTGAAGATGCTGGTTTTTTAGCTCCTGATGAAGATGGATCAGGCGTTGTTGTTAAAGTTGCTGCCGATTCAGAAAGATTACAATTATTAGAGCCTTTTGTTCCCATTGAAGATGCTGAACTACAAGGGGTCAAACTGCTAATTAAAGCCTATGGAAAGTGTACAACAGATCATATTTCAATGGCCGGCCCGTGGTTACGTTATAGAGGTCACTTAGATAATATTTCAAACAATTGCCTAATAGGTGCAGTAAATGCATTTGGTAAGAAAACTAATTTTATCAAAAATCAGTTAACCGGAGAGTTCTCAGGTGTACCAGATGCAGCGCGAGCTTACAAAGCTGCAGGAGTGCGAACTATCGTTGTGGGTGATCATAATTATGGAGAAGGTTCATCTCGCGAGCATGCAGCAATGGAACCCCGTCATTTAGGGGTTGCAGCTGTACTTGTAAAATCTTTTGCACGTATTCATGAGACTAATTTGAAGAAGCAAGGCATGTTAGGTTTGACTTTTGCAAACGAAAGCGATTATGATTTGATTCAAGAAGATGATACTTTTAATTTTGTGGATATTACTGATTTTAGTCCAGGAAAACCTTTAACAATAGCAGTAGTTCATGCGGACGGAAGTACAGACACTATGCTAGCAAATCATACGTATAACGAGGCTCAAATAGGATGGTATAGAGAAGGTTCTGCTCTTAACGTTATTAAGCGTGAAAATGTAGAATAATCATAAAAAATTGAAATAGTTTAAAAAACTCTCGATTATTATCGGGAGTTTTTTAGTTTTGAAATGAATCAAAAGTTATTCGATTTTATATGAAGAAACAAACGGTTTATACTCTTTTAATTATTGCTTTGGTGCTTTCTTTCTTTGTAACCCCATTAGGGAATTTCAGTAAAGAGTTTTTAAATAAATCTTTCGCCAGAACTCCGACTGTAATTAGTACAGATAATCAAGGAAAATTGAATAGCTATGATTGGAAATTAAAAAGAGCTGATTGGAGCTATTTTAATTTTGAGGAGGCCAAAAATAAAGTGGTTTTTATTAACTTTTGGACGACATGGCATTTGCCTTCAAGGGCTCAATTAGATGATATTCAGAACTTATATGACAGATACGGGAGTGATATTAAGTTTTATATCATCACAGATCAAGAAAGAGAATTGCCAGAGGAATTTATGAAACGCAAAGAATACAATTTTCCGATTACATATCGAATTATTGAAGAACCAAGCCCTCTTAAACTTTTAAAGCCATCTGGTAGTTATATTCTAGACAAAAAAGGTAATATAGTTGTGCATCAAACTGCAATTGCTGATTGGAACAATGATACAGTATATCAGCTTTTTGATCGTTTGATTACTGAATGATGAAACTGAAAAAAGAAAACCTATCAAATTTTGCTTTTATTATTTTATTGGCGTTGCTCATCTTTACCCCTGTTGGTTTTCAAGCTAGAGTTTTCGTTTCGAGAATATTTTCATTTAGTCCTTCGGTGTTAGATGAAGAAAAACAATTGGTGCTTTCTAATTATGATTGGCGACTATCCAATGCTGATGAACAAGTTTTTGATTTTAAAAACCTAGAAGGAAAGGTGGTTCTAGTCAATTTATGGGCAACTTGGTGTCCGCCATGTATTGCCGAAATGCCAAGTTTAAAAGAGTTGTATGCTGATTACAAGGATCAAATGCAATTTGTATTCATAGCTCGTGATGATCCTAAGAAGGTGAGAAGCTTTTTAGTAAAAAAAGAATATAACTTGCCTGTTTATTTTGAACAAAGTTCGAGCCCAGATGTATTTGCTGTAGAAAGCATTCCAACCACTTTCATTATAAGTAAAAATGGAAAAATACTAATTAAGAAAACCGGAGCTGCTAACTGGAATAGTGATGCCACACGAAAACTATTGGATAATCTTCTGAAAGAATAATACTATTATTTTTTGAAATATTTAAACGGAACAAATAGCATTCCGAAACATTCACCGTCACCTTTTCCTAAATGTTTATGATGAATTTTATGCGCTCTTCGAACTCCCTTAGCATACCAGTTATTTGCGGTTCTAAACATTTTGAAACGTTGGTGAATAAAAATGTCATGAACTATAAAATAAGCAATTCCGTAAGCCAATATTCCAAAACCGAAAGCCCATCCGGGCCACCAGCCGTTTTTTCCTGAGTTAAAAAGAAGCATGCTGACTACCGCATAGAAGATAAAAAATGTATCGTTTCTTTCAAACCAAGAATCGTGGTCTTTATGATGATGATCTTTATGCAAACGCCACAAAAATCCATGCATGACATATTTATGAGTGAACCAAGCCATAAATTCCATAATAGAAAATGTGCCAAGAAAAATAAGAATCCAAAGAAAAATTTTCATCTAAACTAAATGTAATTTATAATTAACGTATGATTTTGCCAGAAGTCCAAATTTTTGATAATTAGGTACTCTAATTCTTGCATTTTTTATTTCAGTCGAAGGTGTTTTTTGTAATTTTTGAAGCAATTTGTAATAATATTTATAGGCAGTATAAACACCAAATTTAGCTTCGTTAGGTAATTTTAAAATACCCGTATAGCCTAAATCAAAATCGGCTTTAATTTCTTCTACAATTTTTGATTTGGAAGCTTCATCTAACTCTTGCAAATTCGCATTTGGAAAATATGCTCTGTTCAAATCTTCAAAATCAGCTTTCAAATCACGCAAAAAATTCACCTTTTGAAAAGCCGAACCCAATGACATGGCTGATGCTTTTAACTCTTCGTATTTACGAATATCACCTTTCACAAAAACCTTTAGGCACATCAGGCCAACAACATCTGCCGAACCGTAGATATATTCCTTGTATTCAGCATCAGTTTTATATGCGCTTTTGGTCAAATCCATACGCATACTTTTCATGAATGATGCTACCAGATGATACGGAATATCATATTTATGAAACGTATGTTGAAAAGAATTTAATATTGGATTAAGGCTAATTTTTGATTCAATTGCAGCCTTTAATTCAATTTCAAAATTTTCAAATAATTCCTTTTTATTGAAGTCGTGAAAGGTGTCAACAATTTCATCTGCGAAGCGAACAAAACCATAAATATTGTAAATATCTGGACGGATTGAAGCAGCAAGCATCTTGGTTGCTAATGAAAATGATGTACTGTAAGATTCAGTTACAATCTTACTACAATCGTATGATACTTTATCAAAAATTCGCTTCATATTAATGGTTTGCTTTGGCGATTAATTGAGAAACTAATTTTCCTGATATCAAGGCAGGTGGTACTCCGGGTCCCGGTACTGTCAACTGTCCTGTGAAAAATAGGTTCTCAACTTTTTTACTTTTTAATTTTGGTCTAAGAAAGGCTGTTTGCATTAGTGTGTTGGCCATGCCATAAGCGTTTCCTTTATATGAATTATACTCTTCCACAAAATCATTTACACAAAAAGATTCTTTAAATAGAATATGAGCCTCGACTTTTTGCTTGGTTCGCTCTTGAAATCTTGTCATCACAAGGTCGAAATATTGTTGTCGTAATTCGGGTGTATCTTCTAAGTCTGGTGCTATTGGCACCAAGAAAAAACCAGTTTCACATCCGTCAGGCGACATACTTGTATCTGTAACAGAAGGAAAATTAGCATAAAATAAAGGATCTGTTGGCCAGCGCGGGGCATCATAAATTTCTTCTGCATGTTTTTCAAAATTGGTATCAAAAAACAAATTGTGATGTTCAATATTCTCAAGCTTTTTATTAAAACCAACATAGAAGAGTAAAGATGAAGGTGCGAAGGTTTTTTTTGACCAATACTTTTCTGAATATTGGCGATATTTTGAATCTAAAAGAGATTCTGAATGATGATAATCGGCTCCACTTAATATAATATCACTTGCAATTTCTCGGTCGTTAATTACAACCCCAACAGCTTTTCCATTTTTGACTTTTATTTTAGAAACAGGCGAATTAGTATGAACAGAAACACCTAATTCTTTTGATAATTCAAGCATTGCATTAATAACTTGGTACATACCTCCTTTGGGGTGCCAAGTTCCTAAGCCAAAATCTGCAAAGTTCATGAAATTATAAAATGATGGAGTTTTACTGGGTTTAGCACCAAGAAACAGTACCGGGAACTCTAATGTGGAGATTAATTTTGGATTCTTAAAATTTTTACGAACCTCACCGCTTATAGTTTTGAAAAACTGATCAACTTTCAAAATTGTTTCTTTAGTGACTAGCTCTAGGGCATTTAAGCCAGGTCTCAAAACCACTTTTTCAATTGCTATCGTGTAATTTTCTTTGGCTTTTGAGATGAACTTTCTCAAGTGTTCTGAACTTCCGATCTCAATACGTTCAAATTCATTACAGATTTTTTCAATACTATCACCGATGGTAATAACATCATCTGAAAAAAAGATTTTATAAGCTGGACTCAACTTATCTAATTTATAATAATCGGATGTTTTTTTTTTGAAATCTGCGAAAAATTTATCAAATATATCAGGCATCCAATACCAACTAGGACCCATATCAAAGGTAAAGCCATCACGAACTAATTGGCGTGCCCTGCCTCCAGGCGTTTTGTTTTTTTCATAAACAGAAACCTCAAAGCCAGCTTTTGCTAGATAGCATGCTGATGCTAAAGAGGAAAATCCTGATCCAATAACGATCACTTTTTTGTTCATGATTGCAGTTCTAGTTTTTCAATCAATTGTTCAATAGAATTGAAAGTCGCAACGTATTCGGGTAATTTTGAGGTTTCTAAATGCCTAGTTTGGTACCCTAAAATCCATAATTTGTTGTTTTTAAATGGCTTTATTAAATCTGAAAAATCAGCAACATAACTTTCAATTTTTTCTTTTACCGGTGCAACGGTAAAATAAGATATAAAATGCAAATTATCAAAGTATTTCATGACGTCAATTAAGGTGTCTAATGGTACACTCTGACCCAAATAAATAGATTTATATCCTCTACTGATAATTTCATAATTCAGATATAACAAGCCAATCTCGTGTATCTCGTTTTCTGGTAAAAAAGGAACAAAAATTTTGTCTTTTTTAGCTCTTAGGTTTTGTAAATTTTCAGTATTAGATATAAGTTTTTGTTTGATTAAACCGGTAATAAAATGTTCGTGAGCGGGGCCAATACTATTTGTTTGCCAAAGCAAACCTAGTTCATTTAAAAAAGGAATAAATACGTCTTTAAAAACCTCTCGAAAAGATCGGTCTGCCATGATACTATTGTAGGTGCTTACAAAAAGGGATTGGTCAAAATTTATCATGGCCAATTTAAAAGCACTTATTGCGTGATTTTTTACGCTATTTTTTGAAACAATTTCGCTAACCATCAGCGGAATATTTTCCTCAGGTAGCTTTGCTATTTTTGATATTTTGTGTCCATTATTGTATAATAAAGTGATGTTCAATAATTTTTGAAGACTTATCAAATTGTAGCTACGTATGTTGGTCGAAGTTCGTTCTGGCGAAAGTAGGCCATATCGTTTTTCCCAAATACGTATGGTGTGTGCTTTTATACCAGATAGGTTTTCTAAGTCACGGATACTAAAAACTTTTTTAACATTGTTCATACTTTTATAAAAATAGTTAAACAAATTTAAAATAACAGAAAGTTGAACCTAAATTTTAAATTTTGAAATGAAAATAGAGCTTAATTTGCTTAAAGTCTTCCTTAAAAATTGCAAAGCCTGATTATTTGTGTTCAGATTAAATGAAATAATAACAATCTGATAACTCAATTAATTTGATCTTTCACATTAAATTCAAAAGGTATCAAAAAAAAGACCACTTGTGAAAGCGGTCTTCTAGTGCGCACGAGAAGACTCGAACTTCCACGGCCTAATGGCCACCAGCCCCTCAAGCTGGCGCGTCTACCAATTCCGCCACGTGCGCTATTTATGGAAAGCGAAATTAAGTAAAAAATATTTACAAAAAAGATCAAAATAAGTCAAGTTTACCTCAAAAATTTCTCTCCATTGTGCGAAGAAAAAATAGAGATCAAATCGTTCATAGCGAGCTCTACAATAACTGTTATAACATGAATTTTAAGAATCGCATAAGCGTTGAATAATAAAAACAAGTACATATTCATTTAAACATTAAAAAATGAGATATTTTGGAAATATTTTAATCCGTGTAGAAAGCAACTGATTTGACGATATTATGATAATATCCGTAATTTATTGCTTACAGAAAAACTCAATTATCGACCATTTTCAATATTAGATGTCATGCCGCACGTGTTATTGCCAACAACCTACGACCATTTGACAACATATTATTGCTGAAAACAGATACATATGTTTTTTTTGATATTGGACGAATTAAGTCCAGTCCCAAAGACATAGGTACAATGATTAGAAAAATACTTTTTTTCTTCTTTACAATTGGAGTTGCTTTTGCAGCAAATGCACAATTAAGTGATCTACATTATTTGCCCCCTTTAAAACAAGGTCAAAATAATGCTGGAATTAGAGAACAAGCAGTCTATTTATCAACACCAGAACCTACGACTTTTACCGTAAATGCATATCGTGGTACGAACAATACTCCTGTTGCAAGCTTTAGCATATCTAATGTAAGCCCTGCAGTTTACAATATGTCTAATGGGGACAACAACATTATATTGGTCAATAACGCAAACACGGGTATTGTTTTGAATAATAGCGGACTGCGATTTGAGGCCCCTAGTGGAAATCAGTTTTATGTTAATTATCGGGGTAGTAGTTCTGCTCAATCTGCATCATTGACCTCAAAAGGTCGAGTAGCAATGGGTACCAAATTTAAATGGGGAGGTGTACCTAATAGAGGCGCTCATGTATCTAAGTCGAATACTCTAGGTATCATGGCAACTGAGGACAATACAGTTATTGATTTATTTGGTTATGATCCTGGTTGTGAGTTCAGGGTAGGTAATAATAGAGCTGGTATCACAGACAATACATATCAAATTACACTCGATGCCAATGAGTCGTTTGTTTTCGAAACCTATATTGGTACGGCGCCAACGCAAGCTCATGAAGATGGTTGGATTGGCGCTTCAATAGTCTCTGATAAAAATATAGTTATAAGTAACGGAGCTATGAATTTTGGTCGCCAAGTAGGAGCGGGTAATCGCGATGCTGGTATTGACCAACCTGTACCTGAAAATCGTTTGGGAAAAGAATATGTTTTTGTACGCGGAAACGGTAATCCAAACGGATGGACAGAGTTTCCGCTTATTATAGCAATTGCTGACAACACGCAAATTTTTGTTAATGGTGCTACAACTCCTATTGCTACTATTAATAATGGAGATTATTTTGAAGTACCAAGTAATTTATACTCTACAAATACTGTAGGTGCTAATATGCTGATTCAAACTTCGAAAGACGTTTATGCTTATCAATGTTTGGCAGGTGCTTCTCAACCATATACCCAGGGTTTAAATTTCGTAGCACCCGTAAATTGTTTGCTTCCTGATGTAATGGATAATATTCCTGATATTAGAAATATGGCGGGAACCACTGTGACAGGTGGTTTAACTATTATTGCAGCTGTAAATACTCCAGATGCTAACATAAGTATAACTGATGGCAATGGTACAGTAACTTTACCTGCGTCAAGACCAGTTGCCGGATCCGCCGATTGGAAGACTTTTTATATACCAAATTTGAATGGAGATGTTAGCGTACAATCCACCGGTCCAATGGCGGTTGGATTTTTTGGATTTAATGGAGCAAGAGGAGTTGCTGGATATTTTTCAGGCTTCGATACCGTACCTGAGGTCAACTTAGAGATTAGAGGCGGTACGGGTTGTTTTGTAGGATCTGAAATTTTTGAAGCTACCGGTAATTTTGATGCATATCAATGGTTTCATGATGGTGTACTAGTTCCTGGTGCGAATGGTCCGGGTTTTGCGCCTTCCGTTGCAGGAGATTACTATGTAAGAGGAACAAAAGGGCCATGTACCTATGATTCTCAGGCAATTTCGGCATTGTATTGCGACCCTGATATTATCTTAAATAAAACTATTGACAAGCCTGAAATCAATGAAGGTGAAACGGCAACGTTTACTATTCGCGTTCGAAATTTAGGTGTTGGTCCGGTAACAAATTTGCAAATAACTGATAATATTCCAGCGGGCCTTTCTTTAGTTTCGGCCTTTACAATTACGGGTAATTGGAGTGGTAATACATGGAATATTGGCACCTTAAATGGCGGTGATACCGCAATTTTAGAATTAGAAGTTCAGGCCGATGAAATTGATACCTTGCCCTTATTAAGTTTAACAAATACAGCAACAAATAGTCAAGATCAAGTCGACACCAATACAACCCCAGATAATCCTTCAGCAGGAGTAGTGGTTTATAACGATTATGACAATGACGGCGTGAACGACATAATCGACTTAGATGATGATAATGATGGGGTTTATGATGAACAAGAATGTGAGAATTTAACCTTCAATTTGACAGGTGGAAATGCATATAATAGCAACTTGATAAGTGCTGAAAATTATATGATTCTTGATATTTATAGTTTAGACAACTCATTCAATCTACAAATTAATGGTACAGATCTAGCAGGAGAAATTCAATTTCAAAATTCACCAGGTAATTTCGTAAGATTTTCAGATGGTTTTGGCTATGGCGAAAATGGTAATCCTCAAATTCTAACTTTGGCAGGATCTCCTGGAAGTCCCTTGATTCGGGTGGTAGTTGATCAGCTTGGTCAACTCTCGCTTTACGGTTCAAAAACATCAAATGGCCCATTAGAACCAATGACTTTAACAACACCGGCTGCCACTTTCAATTGGCCGGCTTCAGGAAATAATACGCTTAGTATTAATCAAACGATTACAGGTCCTACCAATATGAGTGGCGTTCACTTGACCGCAGCTTGTGATACCGATACTGATGGTTTACCTAATCATATAGATTTAGATAGTGATGATGATGGTTGTAGTGATGCCAATGAATTTTATAAGGAAGAAACTGCCGATGGCGGCGATGGTGGTGAATTTGGTACGGGGGTTCCGGTTGTAGATCCGATTGATGGTACAGTCAACGCTGCGTCATATGTTCAGGTTTATGCTCCTGAGATTTTATTAGGAAATACAACAGAAGATCTAGGCGGTAATGATATCAATGGTCAAGCGTTGAGCTTAGGCCAAACATTCGAATATGTCTTACGGTTTCAAAATACAGGTGATGATAATGCAACCAATTATACCATTCGAGATATTTTACCCAACAATATTACATTAGACAATATAGATGTAACTAACGCTTCAGGTACAACCCATACCTATGATAGTAATACGAATATCATTAGCTTTTCAATTCCTAATAATTTAGTTGAAATAGGTGACCCAGAATATAGTATTCGAATTACCGTAACCCTTGCTTCTAATTGTTCCGATTTTGTTGCTGCTTGTTCTTCACAGTTACAGAATTTTGCATACTCAACGTATCAAGGAGTCATAAATACGAGTGTATTTACAGATGAAAATAGTTCAAATTCTTTAACAGCATGTCCTAGAACCCCTGAAGTTGCCGAGAATTCACTTTTAAACGACCTCTCTAATTGTAACGAAGCAAGAACGGTACAACTCTGTGGCGATGATGTTATACTATCTGCCGGACAAGGGTTTACAAGCTATAATTGGGTTTTAGATACGAATAATAATGGTCAGGTAGATGCTACTGATACCGTAATGAATGATGGTGACCCAGATACAAACCCTTCAACACTAATCGTAACTTCGGTTGGTACATATATTGTTGAGAAAACCTCTGATGGTTCATGCCCAGATTTAATTGAAATCATGGATGTAGAACGATTTGGTTCGACACAAACGAATCCAATTGTAGATTATTTTAATCAAGTAAATGCAGATATAAATCCTGATAATGATTTGCAAGGCGATATTGTTACATGTACCGTTGATGGCGATGTATTGCCTAAAATTTTCCTATGTGGTTCAAACGACGAAGCAACTATACAACTTGGTATTGGCGATGCGCAAAGTATTGTATGGCAAAAGTTAGATGAAGCTAGCTGTTCTGATACTTCTGATGATTGTGCTAATAAAAACGGAACCTGTACTTGGAACGATGTAGAAACATCGAACAACTATACGATAACTGAAGATGGCGAATATCGAATTGTTATCAACTATCAAAATGGATGTTTTAGTCGTTTTTACTTTAATGTATTCAGAAATGATTTAGATATAGTTAGTACTTCTGAAGATATGCTTTGCGCAACACCGGGTAATATTAGAATTACAAATGTTGGATCTGGTTACGGATTTCAACTAGTAAATGTTTTAGATAATAGTATTGTAATTCCTTTTTCAAATAACAATGGGCCAAATTTTGATATCGCAAATAGTGGTACATATAAAGTTCAAATTACACAGTTAAACCCTTCTGACAATACACCTATATCAGGTAGTTGTATTTTTGAAACTGAAGATATTGGAATTCAACAGCAAGACTTTACGGTGGAACTAAGTGCAACACCAGCAGATTGTAACCAATTAGGTACAATTTCAATATCTGCTTTAAATGCGCTTCCAAACTATAATTATGAACTTCGTTTAGATGATGGTAGTAATGGTGGCCAAGGATCTCCTGTTAGTATCCAACCAGCTTTAAATGATAATACATATACGTTTTCTGGTGTCAATCCAGAAGATTACATCGTAATTACGAGTACAGATGATGGTTGCTTAGATTCGCAACAAATTACAGTCACGGAAATACCTGAACTGAAGCTAAGTGCAGTAACTTCTGAAAACATTACTTGCAATCCAGGTATCGTAAACTTGACTCCTGAAGGCGGTTTACCAAGCCCAGATTATGAAATGGCAATTTGGAGTAAAGATGGAACTCAACTTTATACGGATGAAATTTCCGTCCCCGATGCTGATTTTCAAACAACAACAAGTTTCTTGTTTGGCGATACGGGCAATACAAATAGAGAAGGTGATTATACCTTTATTTTAAGAGATGGTAATGGCTGTTATGCCATTTCAAATACTGTAAGAGTAGATGATTTAGGCGCTTTAGCAATCGCTGCAACCGATTCTGGAATAGTCTGTGCTGACTCTTCAACAACAACCTTAACGGTTTCGGTTACTGGTGGTACAGCTCCATATCAGTATAGTCTAGACGGTGGTGTCAGCTATCAAACTACCAATACTTTTTCAAATTTATCTGCTGGTCAATACACGATTACGGTTATGGATGCTAGTGGTACTTCAGGTATTGGGTGTGTTGAAGATTTTGATTATGAAGTGGTTCAACCTTTCCGACTTACTGCATCGGCAGCTATTGTTGAAGATGCTTCTTGTAATCCTTCTGGTGCATTGATAAAGATATTGAACGCTAATGGGGGTCAAGCTCCATACCAATATAGTTTTGATGGCGGTGGTAATTATAGTACAAATAATACACAAAATCTCTTAGCAGGTACCTACCAACTTTCTATAAAAGATGCATTAGGCTGTACTTTTAATATGGAATTGACTGTACCAAATAATGTTACTGATCCTTCTTTTACGAGTGATGTAGATTATAATTGTGACGGTGAGGGGATCATTACTATCACTCCTTCTAATTCTTCTGATTTTACCTATGTCTATAGTTTAAATGGAACTGAGAATACTCCAGCAGATAGCAATATTTTTAACAATGTTACTGATGGCACTCAAACGGTTTCTATTGGGTATGCGAATGCGATTGCTCCGAGTCAGAGTGCTTTGTTTTATGAAAGCTTTGGCGCCGGACCCACAACGCAAATTGGTGAAATTGGCCCCGGTTATTGTTATGAACCACAAGATGGCACTACAACAAACTGTAATTTAGGCCCCGCTGGTATCTTAGTGGATGGTGAGTATGCAGTAACCAACCTTGTTACAAATCCAATTCCAGCATACAGAAACCCTAACGACCACTCTGCAATCGTTGATGGACGTTTCTTGGCAATAAACCCAAGTAACAATTTAGTTGGTAGTAATAGTATTATATGGGCTAGAAGAACTATTGAAGTACTTCCTAATAAAGATATTGAAATCTCTTTCTGGGCATACAATCTCAGACAAACAGCTTCTGCGGGTAATAATCCAGAAATTCAAATTGAGCTTCTAGACGGCACAGGTGCAGTAATAAACAGTTCTGTAGTAGCCGAAATACCTAAAAATACCAATGCAGATGACTGGCATAATAGAACCGTCACTTTTAATACTGGTGCAAACACAAACGTTGATATTGTTTTAAGAAGTAATCAGCCTAGTGATGATGGTAATGAATTAATTTTAGATGATATTCAAGCCAATCAACTACCCGAAATCTGCGATAAAACACAAAGCATAACGGTAGTTGTAGCGGATAATCAAGAATTCACCGCTGCTGCATTAGGAACGACTGATCCAAGTTGCAATGGCGCTGCTGATGGTTCCATTCGTTTTGAGGTTTCTAATTACGATGTGATTTCAGGTTTTGAGTATTCAACGGACGGGGGAACAATTTGGACAAGTTCTGCAGTTTCTCCAGTTACTACCTCCGCTAGCTTGTCAGATGGTACATATGTAGTTCAAGTACGAAGAATAAGTGATATTTCGTGTACCACAGATTTTTCGGCAACATTAAATCAACCGACTGCAATTTCACCCGCATTGACCCAAACTGCCGATTTTACATGTTTCAATACCGGTGGTACGTTACAGGCTTCAGCTACAGGCGGAACACCAGGTTATGAATACCAACTTGAAGATAGTTTTAATGCAATTATAGTTGCTTATCAAACTAATGAAACGTTTTCAAATATCACCAATGGTGATTATGTTGTGCGCGTTCGAGATCAAAAAGGATGCGAAGTGGTATCCACATCTCCGGTTACGATTGATGCACCAGATACCATTGATTTTGATCTAACTACCACAGCTTGTTATGATGGTCAAAATAATGCTACAATTGCGGTTGCCGTCAATACAGGCAATGGTGATTACAATTTTAGAATTAACGGAGGTGCATGGCAAGCTCCTACGCCATCAACAGCAGCGACATATACATTTACAGGCTTATCAAATGGCAGCTATGATGTTGAGGTGACCGATGCTTTTGGATGTATTTCACCTGTTGAAACCTTAACAATAGAACCAACTTTGATTGCCCAGATAGAAGTTGTTGATGTTAGTTCTTGTGCCGATGGCAGTATAACGGTAAATGCTTCTGGTGGTGATGGCAATTACTCCTATGCATTTTTAACTACAGGAACGGTTGTTCAAGATACTGATTTCGGGGTATCAAATAACTTTGCGGTTACCAATGTAACTGCTGGTGATTATGATGTTTATGCTAGAGATAATAACAGTACTTTACCTTATTGTCAGTTTTTAGAAACCGTTAGCGTACAAAATGCACCGGCATTAGCATATACAGCGGTACCGACAGATGCCATCTGTTTTGGTGATTCAGGAAGCATTGAAGTAACTATTACTTCTGGGCGAGCACCATATATTTATGAATTAGTAGATGTTGACCATGCTACCTCAAATCAAATTCAAAGCTCTGTGGTTGGCACAACTAAAACGTATTTTAATTTAATACCTGGTACATACGATGTAATCATAACCGATGCAACCGGCTGCTCAACAACAACAGCTGCTGTGGTGGTTTCACAACCTGAAGAGCTTACTGCTGACCTTACAGGTATTACACCTGCTGCTTGTACTGGAGATATTAATGACTTTGGTTTTGCATTTAGCGCATACCCAACCACACTCGGAATCATTGAGTTTAGTGCGGATGGCGGTGCAACTTGGATTGGCGATAACAGCAATCCAGGTGTGTCAGACCAACTGACTGGGTACTTATCTGGTAGTACGGTAAACCCTTCTTTACGCACGGTAGACGGCTCTGGTAATACAGTCTGTCAGGTAGACTTAGCTGATTTTATTATTCCTTACCCTCTCGATGATTTAGATATAAGTATTTCTGCAATAGTTGTTGATTGTACCGATTTGCAAGTAACTGTTCAAGGTAGTGAAGGGGTTGCACCTTATGAATATGGATTTTCTGACGACCCAGGTAATTTTAATCCGGCTACAGCTACCTGGATTTTAGGTGGAACCACAGATAATTTGGGTAATACCGTGCCTGCTGGCTCAGGTATGCATCAATGGACAGGTTTAGTGCCAGGAAAAACATATGTTTTCTACGTTAGAGATTCTAACGGCTGCGTGCGGCAGAGTACCGTAAACGTAAATGACATTACCACAAGCCCAATGGAAATTACTGCCACGTATGAGCCTTCTTGTAATGGGGCTAATAATGGTGAGATTATATACACTATCGTAGATTCAGATGGCGTTACAGAACCTAATATGAACTGGACGTTGTTCGATATTAACGATAATATAATTGCAAATAGTTCAGGAAACATTCCTTATAATAATACCATAAATATTAATAGCTTATCCGCTAACGAGTATTATATCATAGTAACTCAAGTGGATGCTGGTGGTACAACACAATGTACTAGTGGTAGTGAAAATTTAAATTTAGAAGAGCTTGATGCAATAACAGCTTCCCTTAATGTTATACAAGATATTAGTTGTGAGGCTCCAGGTATTATTTCGATTGATAATATTCAAGGGGGTGGTGGCACTTTCACATATACAGTTACTGGTCCTTCTCCTTTTGTAAGTATTACCGGTACAACAGATAATCCTGTCGAGATTCTTGAGAATTCACCTTCAGGCAGTTATAGCGTTGCTATCACCGATCAATTTGGATGTTCTGCTAATTTAGGAAGTGTGAATTTAGATCTTTCAGCCAACCCAACGATCACGAGCTTGAATGTTGATAATTGCAGCGCATCGGCCACAGTAACCATACAAGCATCAAGCCCTTCTGCTGCTGCAATACTATTTTCTATTGATGGCGGTAGCACCTACTTCGACAACGCAGGTGTTTTTAATAATGTAACAGTCGGAAATTATACAGCTCAAATTAAAGATGGTAATGGTTGTACATTTTCTCAAGGATTTGATGTGTATCCAAGTCTACAAGCAACCGCTACTTTAAACAAAAATTTAGGTTGTGGTGTTGGTAATGAGGCGGAAATTTTAATAGAGGTTTCTACCGGATCCAATAGTTATGAATATGAAATATTAAATACTTCTGGAACTGTTGTAACTCGACAAGCATTGAGTAGTCCAGAAACCTCTTTAGTCAGCATTGCGGATACGTATACCGTAAATATTTATGATACTACAAGTGTTCCTGAATGTATGCGCACTTTTACAATTGAAGTTCCGTTGGCTATAGTTCCTGATTTTAATGTTGCACCGGAAGCAGTTAGCTGTTTATCAGCAAACGACGGTTCAATTGCACTTACACAAATAAATAACGGAAATAACCCATTAACATATACTTTAACGCCAAACAATGGAACTTTCAATGCTGCAACAGCAACCTATGAAAATCTTCCTGGAGGCTCTTACGAAGTAACGGCAATTGGTCCAAATGGTTGCGCAACAACAATAAGTAGTATTCTTGTGGAGGAGCCTACTGCCATCACTTTTGATTCGCCGACTATTACGCAGTTCGCATGTACTAGTGGCAATTCAACAAATAATGCGAATATTTCAATTAATACGGCTAGTATAGCTGGTGGTTCAAACGTTTTTGTCCGTTATGAATTTATTGATGTTGCCAGCGGAAGCATATTACAAAATGGAACTGATTCAAACTACGTTTATACCGATTTAGCTGGTGGTGACGTGCGAGTTGTGATTCATGATGATAACGGATGTAGTTCAGAAACAACAGTTACAATTTCTGCTTTTGATGCCCTAGACCTAGCCACAATACAAATTGATAATGCAATTAGTTGTAGCACATTTACTGAGAATATCAGCATTGATATTACCAGCACAATAACTAATAACACAGCAGATCCTGCAAATTATGAGTTTAGACAGTTACCATCAGGTACAAATCAAGCCTCAAACCAATTTACTGGTTTAGCGCCAGGTAGCTATACTTTTGTAGTTCGAAATATAAGTACAGGCTGTGAAGTAACAATTGACCATAGCGTTTCAGATCCTAATACATTTGATGTAATGGTTGAAAAGTTAGCTGATGTGGTGTGCTTTGGAGACAATGGTAGTATTAGATTATTGATGTCTGATGCTACATATGCAGGTAGCTTTACCTATCATGTTTATGATACAAATGGAACTCCAACAGATCGTTCAGATGATGGTGCAGCAGTCGTTACAGGTACTTCTCCAGATTTTGGTCCTACTACACCAATTGCTGTTCCTGCAGGTAATTATTTAGTAGAAGTAATTCAGGATGGATTTCCAAACTGTAGTCAAGTACGATCATTTAACATAGTAACGCCGAGTGCACCTTTATCAATAGCTCCGGTTGAATTAACAGATGTTGGATGTAGCAATGATCAAGGTACGGCAATGATACAACCATTAGGAGGACAAAGTTTATACGACATAGCGCTCACTAACACAACAACAGGTGTTGTTGTTAATGCAAGTCAAGTGAACTCAAACCTATTTCAAAACTTATCGGCAGGTCAATATAGTGTTACAGTAACGGATGACTTAGGATGCTTAAATACGTTCCCAAATAGCTTTGAGCTAGTTGTGCCCGATGCAATTTCAGGTACTACTTCTGCGACCACTTTGGCTTGCGAAGGTGATGCTGATGCAACGATTGATATTAATTTAAACCCTAGAAATGTAACTTCTAATTATAGATTTATATTAAATGTATATAATGATTTAACGGGCAGTACATTGTTGCAAAGTACGGCAACACAAACAACACCTACTTTTACAAATCAAGGGGCTGGTTTCTATAGTATTACTGTTTTAGATGACATGGGATGTACTTTTGAATCTCCAGTATTAGAAATCATAAATCCGACAGAGACGAGTGGAATGTTGGTTACTGCGGCAATCTTAAGTTGTCAATCAGATGCAGAATTAGACCTTACAGCGTCTGGAGGCACAGCACCTTACATGTGGAGTATTGATGGTATTACTTTTAATGCAATGAATGAAACCAACGGGCCAAATACGCATTTGTTCCTAAACATTACTCCTGGTACATACCAATATTTTGTTAGAGACGTGTTCAATTGTGTTTCTACAATTTCGAACGAAATTGTAATCAATGCTATAGAAGATTTATCCTTAAATGTTGATACAAATGCAGCTATAGTAAATTGTAGCGGAGAAAGTACGGCTCTAATTGAAGCAAATGCTGATGGTGGCCTTGGAAACTATCAATACGGTTTATTCTCTGATGCTACCCTTGCTACTGAAGTTCGACCTTATCAAAATTCTGGCACTTTTTCTGATTTACCTTCGGGTAGTTATTTTGTCAGCGTTCAAAGTGAAGATTGTTTGTTAACCTCTGATGAAATAAGTATTGCAGAACCTGAAGTGTTAGTCGTAACCGAAACTGTTAGCGATATTAGTTGTAATGGTGGCGATGATGGTGCGATTGTTCTTGATGCAACTGGCGGATCAGGTATATATCAATTTGCGATTTCACCAAATCTGAATCAATTTGTTGATGAAAATACTTTTGAAAATCTAGAAGTTGGTGATTATACGGTTATCGTTCAAGATAGTAAAGGATGTTTCGAACTAGTTGAATTTTCTATTGTTGAACCTGAAATTTTGGCAATATCGTTGACTGCTACACCAGAAATTTGTGTAGGCAATAACGATGGTTCTATTACTGTAAGTATTACTGGTGGAACAGCGCCGTATAGCACCGCTATAAATTCAAATGATGACGCAGATTTTGTAGAAGGTAGGTTAACTATAGAAAATTTAGCAGGTGGGGACTACTTCATTTATGTAAAAGATGCTAACGGATGCGATGTTAATAGCGCAATAACCATCGAAACAGGGGCAAATCTAAATGGTACTGCAGAGCTTATTTACGAATGTAACGGCGATACTCCAGACCATCAATTAAATATTATTTTTGAAGATGAGTCAGTCATCGATGATGTGCTTTATGCTTTAGATTCATCTGATCCATCTGACTTGGTTCTTGATTCGAATTTCGAAAACATGACCCCGGGTAGCCATTATGTTACGATTGTTCATGCAAATGGTTGTATCAATACTTTAGATTTTGAGGTGGAAGCATACGAACCATTGCAGCTTAGCTTAGAGCAGTTAGGCCTAAATGAAATAACTGTAAATGCGATCGGAGGTAGAGAAGGATATACGTACTATTTCAATGATGAAAATAATGGTTCTGATAATACCTTTTACATTAGAAGAACTGACACATATACAGTTCGAGTAGTTGATGAAAATGGATGCGAAGCAATTGCTACTATTTTTATGGAGTTCATTGATATTGAAATCCCTAACTTTTTTACTCCTGACGGTGATGGTAATAATGATATTTGGATTCCTAGAAACATTACACAGTTTCCCAATATTTTTATTAAAATATTTGATCGCTACGGAAGAGAAGTTTATCGAATTCAAGATAATGAGCAAGGTTGGAACGGTCTTTACCAAGAAGCCGATCTGCCAACAGGCGACTATTGGTATGTCATTAAATTAAATGGTCAAGATGACGAGAGAGAATTTGTCGGTAATTTCACTCTTTATAGATAGCAAATACGTTCAAATTGTTAAATTTAAAAACCACCTGCATGCAGGTGGTTTTTAGTTATGTCCAAAAAGAAAGGCACGTACATGAAAAGTTTTTTTCGCTAGCATTTGATATTAAAGTTCTTACTAATTCGTAAATTTTACCAATTTAATTGGCAAATTATATGAATGATTTAATTATTCAAAATATAGAACTCTTCAAAGTGCCGCCACGATGGTTGTTTTTAAAAATCACCACCAAAGAGGGTGTTATAGGTTGGGGAGAACCCGTAGTAGAGGGTAAGGCTGATACTGTTGCCACCTGTGTGCTAGAATTAAAGCAATATCTCATTGGAAAGTCAGCAAATAATATAGAAGACATTTGGCAAGTTCTGTATCGTGGAGGCTTTTATCGTGGAGGACCGATTTTGATGAGTGCCTTAGCAGGTATTGACCAGGCTTTATGGGATATCAAAGGGAAATCTTTAGGAGTACCAGTACATCAGCTTCTTGGAGGCCCAGTTCGACATAAAATGAAGATGTATTGTTGGATAGGTGGTGATAACCCTGATGTGGTTATCGAGCAAGCCCATGAAAAGGTAAAGGCAGGCTACCACGCTGTAAAGATGAATGCAACTTCAGGAATGGATTGGATTTCTTCACTAAAGGATATAAAACTAGTTAGCAAGAATATAAAATTGCTTCGCGAAGAATTTGGTTTTGACTTAGATATCGGTCTAGATTTTCACGGTCGTGTGCATAAAGGAATGGTCAAACGACTCATTGACGAATTGGAACCTTTTGAACCAATGTTTATTGAAGAACCAGTTTTAGCAGAAAATAATGAGGCTTTGAAACATATTTATGCCTATTCAAATATTCCGATTGCTACAGGCGAGCGGATGTATTCTCGTTGGGATTTCAAGCAAGTTTTAGAACAAGGCGTTGTAGATATTATTCAGCCTGACTTAAGTCATGCAGGCGGTATTTCTGAAGTTAGACGAATAGCAACAATGGCAGAAGCATATGATGTAGCCATTGCACCCCATTGCCCTCTAGGGCCCATATCACTTGCCGCTGCACTTCAACTTGATTTTGTTTCGGCTAACGCCTGTATTCAAGAAAGCAGTTTAGGAATTCACTACAATCAAGGCTTTGATTTGCTAGATTATGTCTTAAACCCTGAGGATTTTCAAGTCAAAAACGGATATATCGATGTATTTCAAAAGCCCGGACTCGGAGTGGAAATCAACGAGAAAAAATTGAAAGAAGGAGTGAAAATTGGGCATAATTGGTCTAACCCTATCTGGCGAGCTGATGATGGTAATTTTACGGAATGGTAAATACTAAATAATGGTCCAGTTGTCTTAATTAAAAAATTACGAATGAATACCCTTCCATTTGAAAACGAGATGTATTAGAACGTGTAAAATAAGAATTATGAAGAATTTTTTATCCATCTTAATCGCGTTATTAACGTTTTTAGCCTGTAAAGATGTTAAAAATAAAGCGGAAAAAGCAATTGAGATTAAACCTGATAAAAGTGATTTTCAACATGCTTTTTCAGTCAGTTATCTCGACGAATCTGCTAAAAATATTATAGCTCCAGACGCTGAGGTGCAAGAACTAGCAAGTGGTTTTGATTGGACTGAAGGTCCTGTTTGGGTAGCAGAAGGTGCGTATTTGTTGTTTTCTGACATCCCCAATAATAAGGTTTACAAACTAAATGCCCAAAACGATACGATTACCTATTTGAATCCGTCAGGTTGTTCTTACCAGAATTTTAAAGGCAAAGAACCCGGCTCTAATGGACTTCTATTGAATGCAAAGGGCGAATTAATAATAATGCAACATGGTGATAGAAGAATTTCGAAAATGGACGCTCCTTTAAATAATCCGAAAGAGACTTATATTCCAATTGCGGTAGCGTATAAGAACCAAAAACTAAATAGCCCTAACGATGCTGTTTTTGATACTTTGGGAAATCTTTATTTTACCGATCCACCTTATGGTCTTCCTAAAGGATTGCACGATGAAAATAAAGAGCTTTCTTTTCAAGGAGTATATTGTTTGCTAACTACAGGTGAAGTTGTGTTATTAGATAAAGAACTCAAATTTCCAAACGGAATTGGTATTGCTCCCGATGGTAAAACCTTATATCTCGCTGTTTCAAACCCTGAAGATGCAGCATGGTATGCCTATGATATTCTAGATGCTGGAAAAGTAGCAAACAAAAAACTGTTTTATGATGCTACGCACTTGGTCGGCAAGGTAGGAGAGCAAGGACTGCCCGATGGGCTCAAAGTTCATTCAAATGGAAACCTTTTTGCTACTGGCCCCGGAGGGGTATGGATTTTCAATCCACAGGGAGAAGTTTTGGCTCGTATAAAAACGGGGCAAAAGACTGCTAATTGTGCCTTTACTGACGATGAAAAAAAACTATTTATGACTGCAGACAACTATATACTTTCAATTGATTTGAAATAAACTTTTAACGCGGTAAGCGCATCTCGTCTTATTTGATTGAATTTGATGTACCGAAATAAAATTGAGATATTTTTTTTCCATTTTATGGTTTTTGTAATTTATAAAACTGTGAATTAACTTAAAATTTAGTTTTATAGTTAGGAAGTTATTATGGGTATAGCAAAAGAGTACTAACAAGGATTTTTAGATATTGATATTGTTAGTTTCTTTCATTTAAATGCTTAATTTAAGAACCGAGTAAAATTGCAAATAGCTAACTCTTGCTATCTTGTAAAGAAATCAACTATCGAAGATTGAGAATCCATAAAATACGAAAAGAGTAAATGCAAAAAATTGAATAATGAAGACCCTACAACTGATGCAGATACTTAAACCATAGCTATGTAAACTATTTAATTATAATTTGATGTTTCTTATAATTTTTGACCCTACCATTGGATTTATATCTATTCTGGCCATACTTGTTATGACTGTCGGTCTTGTACTAAAGAAGATAAATCAACCGTATATCATAGGGTATATTTTAATTGGTGCCCTTTTAGGCAAACATGGCTTGGGCCTTGTCGAAGATGAGGAGACCATCAGTCATTTAGGTGAAATAGGTATCATACTTCTTCTTTTTTTTATAGGTATGGAAATAAGTTTACCAGAATTTATCAAACAATGGCGTGTTGCCGCTATCGGAACTTTTTTACAAGTAGGTGCAAGCGTTGCAATTGTTTTTGGGATTGGATATTTTTTTGACTGGAGCACCGCCCGCTCCATTATTATTGGTTTTGTTATCGCATTGAGCAGTTCTGCGGTAATTATAAAATTACTTGCTGACAAGAAATTGGTAAATACAAGAGTTGGAAAGAATGTTTTAAGTATTCTTCTTATGCAAGATATTATTATCGTTCCACTTCTTATAGTAACATCGCTTTTAGGGGGTAAAGAAGAACCTCTTCATAACATCATTTTAATGTTGGTTGGGGGCGTTGTTATTATCGTGGTCCTCGTCTATATTTACTATAAAAGGACCATCGTTCTACCATTTTCTAAAACCATTGAGAAAGACCGAGAGTTACAAGTTTTTCTAGCTATATTTTTCTGTTTTGGTGGTGCTTTAGCAGCATCTATATTTGGTCTTTCACCTGCATTAGGGGCTTTTGTGGGCGGTATGATTGTTCATGCTTCGAAAGCTACCCATTGGATCTACGATACACTTGACTCTTTTAGAATTCTATTTGTCGCTGTTTTTTTTGTCAGTATTGGTTTGCAACTCGATTTTTATTTTATCTACGAGAACTTAGCAGCTATAACGGTAGTTATAATTGCTGTTTATTTAACCAACCATTTGATTAATGCCTTCATACTACGTTTGTTTTCAAGTCCATGGAAAGAAGCATTTTTAGGCGGTGCGCTACTTGCCCAAATCGGGGAGCTCAGTTTTCTACTAAGTTCATCGGCCTATGCTATGGAAATTATAGAAACCTATGCCTATAACTTTACGATAAGTCTAATTTCCCTTACGCTAGTCATTAGTCCATTCTGGATTACCTTAACCGAAAAACTTATTGCGAATCAGCGAATGAGAAAATTAAAAAGCTCTAAAACATCTATTTTTAAAAAGTAGCGAAAGGAAGTATAAAGAATTTAGTAACAGATTCTAATTCTAAAACAGCGTTTCATCTACATGCGTTTGCGCTTCAAATTCATCCACGAATATAAAATCATGAAACCATTAGAAGGAGGATATGATATCAAAAACGATTTCATTTTCGCTGACCTTTTCTTATTTTAATTGTCAAATGATATCCTTGGAATCACTTTCTATTAATTCAATAAGATTAGCTAGGGTTACCCTTTTACATCTTTGAATATACTTCATTACTATATTCTTGCCCATTTGACCTTAACTAGAGCTTAAAACTTGGCTAAAGTCTATAGGGATTGACTAAAAACAAAAAAAATCCAATCTAATTAAACAGATTGGATTTCATTAAAAGTGACCTGGCTGGGGCTCGAACCCTGTTCATAACCATTTGATATTCAAAAGTTAAAATCTATATTTTCGTAGTGCGTACCGAATAGCGCACCTGATTGACCTTGTATTTTATATGAACTTGTTTGTGTTCAAATGTCGGTAAATAATAATTGATTGTCAAGAATCATGTTCTGAAAGGTACTGATTCAATCAAAATTTTAAATCCTGAACGAGGGTAAAAAAAGAAAAAATTTACCCTTGTTTAATCAGTAGGGGTAAAATTTACCTTCGTCGGATTATTAAAACGATCGTTTATTTATACTTTTTGAATTGGACCAAGGCTTTTCATACGAGGTTTTGTTGTGTGTAGTCTTTTTATCGGGTCATTTTTTTAGATTCAAATCTTAAAGTGTCAATTTTAATTAACTTCACTCGCGATTCTCCGTATTTAGTCATTCCACTTTTTGAAATAGGATAATAAATACTATCGATTTTAATAACAAATACTCTTTGTAGGATAGACCAAGATATTCTGGTTTTTTTTATTTCCAGATTCAAACTCAAAAAAGAGATTTCGAATAACACCTCCTTTTGATTCTACATTGCATGCATATTTAGATTTTAAGTTGTAACATTCCACAAATGGAGGCGAATAAAGCAAAGTGTCTCCGTCAGCATTTACTCTTGGACTCTCTTTATAGTTGTATGTGCTAATAAATTTATTTCTCACACCTGTGGGCAAATCCTCAAATGGCAAGCTTACAGGTTTTTCATCATCGCAACTAAAAAGCGAAAATGACAGAAAGATTAACGATATTAAATATAACTGTTGAATTTTAAAGGTCTTTTTTAGATTACATACAACTGTTGGGCACGAATTTTAATCCATCCCTTTACAATATTGTTACACTACTTAATTTAAAGTAAAAACTTTGTTTTTATTTATTAAGGCTAAATTAGAAGTAAAAGTATCTGGATGCGTTTAGCTAATTGTTGTTTTTTGATTTTTCATGTTTACCTTTTTAAGGGTACGGTATTAACCTGTATAAAAACTATAAAACATGAAAACAATGAATTTCTTATTTGTCTTATCCATTCTATTTTTAGGGTTCTCTTGCATTACACCAGAGACCGAAACCGATATCGTTGTTAAAGCAACGAACTTTCAGCTTCGCACGGAGCAAAGCGCCTTTTACGAGATCTACTTGCATCAATTCGCCTTGACAACCGAGTTAAACCAGTTGAAAAAAGGTCAGAAAAGCTATTTAAGAAGAATTGAGGGTAAAGATGAAAAGGCGCTGAGTTTGGCAGAAAAAGCTTCAGAAAGAATAGCAGAAATCAACGATTACCTCGAATACAATAACAGATTAATAGAAGAATTTAGATGTAAGATAAAATGCCCTCCCAAAGGGCCTAACCCTTGTGGCGATATGTCTTGCCCGATCAGAATACCAGACAGACCTATCGAAATTTGGCTGCCTAGAGACCTTGCTGATTCGGGCACCATAAAAGCTGTAGATGCTAAAGGGCGCACTTCGGGGAAAGAAATCTCACGAGAAGAAGCGCCTGATACGAACTTCGTTATCATTACTATGGAGTTTAATCAATCTACTTCAGGCAGCGTAGAAATTACAAAACCCTATAAATTAGCAAAAGAAGGATCAGTGTCTTACTCCGTTCCTTACCTTAGATAAAATTTATGTTAGCCATTTAAAATCATGCCCCAATCTATAATTGGGGCTAACTTCTTATGAAAAAACAGACCTTACTTCATCTCATCTGCTATTGTCTTTGCACTGCAGTATACTGCCAAGACTATGAAAAAATTGAGCCCTTGATTTTCGATGCAATGGATGCAGGGGAACGGTATCAAGTCGTTAATAAAGACAGTGCCTATTTTTATTTTGAAGAGGCCGATAAGCTGGCGAAATCTGTGGCCTCTATTGAAGATCGGCTATGGGCACTATCTTTTCTGCTTAGAACTAGCGACTATCATTTTGATTTGCAGAAAAGCGCTGAAATCTTAACGTTAACAGATTCGATACTTTCTAGCAAACATAGCGAAAAGCAACTGAAGAATTACGATGACTATTACGAACAATACCTCGCGAACCAAGGCAATTATTATTATAAGCTAGGCCTTTTTAATGAAGCAAAAAATACCTTCTTACAAGTAAGAAAACGCTACACGGCGAAGCCAAAAGCCGATTTAAATTACAGTGAAGCAGAAACCCTTTTTCAACATAATAATTTTCTTGGGACAATCTACAAGCGCATGGGAAAGTACGAGCTCTCCGAAGCCTACTATGAGGAAAACCTCAACCTGATTCAAGAAAACCTGTCCCTTAACCAATATAAGGAAGCTTTTCAGACCAACGTAAATCAATTGGTAGCGCAATTGTACCTAAAAATTGATCAGCCTCAAAAAGCAATTCCGCTTTTTAAAGACGGCATAACTGTATACAAAAGATATTATAAGAGGGATAAAAAATTTAAGAACAACCTGGTCAATGCCTATCAAGGCATTACCCAAAACTACATCAGCCAAGACAGTTTAAGTCAGGCACTTCTTTATCTCAATGAAAGCCAACAATTTCTTTTGCCCGATGACCCGTTTTACAAACGCTCACTATTAATTTATGGGGATATTTATGCCCAATTAGATCAAAGTGACCAAGCCCTAAAACAATATGACAAGGCTTTGGAGTTCTATACCACCTATCGCCAAAACGGCCCGCACCAAGATATTGCCCAAGTATATAGTAAAATGGCTGAAGTTTATCTTAAAGACGGTTCCTATGAACCGGGGATACACCTCATCAATAAGGCGATGACTTTTGCTAGCAAGGATTCGATAGCAATAACCAGCCCTAAGGGCAACCCAAACCCTATTCAGGTATTTTCAAAAAGGCAATTACTGGGTTTGCTTGATATCAAAGCACAATTATACTATCTGGCCTACCAAAAAACCGGTAATGAGAAGCACTTACGGGCTGTTTTAGAACTCAATAGCGATATCCTAAGTACATTCGATGTATTAAAAAAAGAGTTCGACAGTAAACTTGACAAACAGTTCTTAGCGAAAAATGCCTATCCTATTTTCCATAGGATGCTTGACGCTACCTATACTGCGTATCAAAAAAATCCATCAAAAGAGGTCTTGCAATTAGCGCTTCAAATTACAGAGGAAAACAAAGATTTTTTACTACTGGAAGCGCTTCGAAGTGCCAATACAAGCCAATATGGCAAGGTACCGCAAGAACTACTTCGCAAAGAGATTAGATACCGCGCTGAAATATCAAATCTCGAAAAACAACAATTTGATTCAAACACCGAAAACACAGATATTTCAAATGCCCTTTTTAGAAAAAAACAAAGCTATTACGATCTTTTAGACACCTTGAAGCTGAAGTATCCCCAGTACCATAGCCTAAAATACGGTACTGAAAAGGTAGCCCTCTCAGATTTCAAGAAGGCGCTACTAGATGATAACGAAACCTTAATCTCATATACGATGGGAGCTGATTTTCTTTACGCTATTGTCATCGACCAATCAAATGAGGCTTTTGTAAAAATGCCTTTTACTACAGCCGACCGATTAGAAGTTCGAAATTTTTATAAGCTGCTTTCGAGTCCGTCTATTTCGAAGACCCAAAATGAACTCTTGCTTTTGGGAGAAGGCCTTTACAAGAAGATTCTAAAAGAACCTTTGAAAAATTTTGAAAGCAAAAAGCTAACCATCATCGCCGATGATGTGTTGCATTATCTGCCCTTTGACATGCTGGTTGCAAACGGGTCTTATCTTTTGTTTGACAAAAACATTAGCTACGGAAACTCCTTGACTTCTTTGTTAGAATTAACCCGAAAAAAACCCTCAGTACAAAATTCTTTGTTGGCCTTTGCCCCTAAATTCGATGGCCTTGCCGTTCAAGAAAACCCCGCAGCGCAAACCCGACAGCTGGGTAGCTTGCTGTATAATGGCGATGAAGTAAATAATATCAGTGCTTTTTTTAAAGTAGATGCTTTTCTAAATGACCAGGCAACTTTAAAGGCCTTCAAAAATAATGCGGGGGCAGCCAAAATTATTCATTTGGCAACCCATGCCACGGCAAACGATGATTTTCCCGATTACTCCTATCTCGCTTTTAGCGAAACCATGAAGGCTAATGAAAATTATATTCTTTATATCAAAGACATCTACAATATGCAGTTACAGGCCGATATGGTTACTTTAAGTGCCTGCCAGACCGGTATTGGCAAACTACAAAAAGGGCAAGGTATGCTCAGCCTTTCAAAAGGTTTCTATTATGCTGGGGCAAAGTCGCTGGTCAATACCCTTTGGAAAATCAATGATAAGAGCACAGTAAAATTGATGAAATATTTTTACGAGGGCCTGAGTGCCGGAAAATCTAAACCGGAAGCCTTACGACATGCAAAACTAAAATATTTGGAAACCACTGACGATGTGCTGTTAAAACACCCCTATTACTGGGCAGCATTTGTGGTTTCGGGAGATACTTCGCCTTTGGAATCAAATAACTTTTGGTGGCTTCTCCTTATTACCAGCGCAGTAGTTTTTATACCCGCAGTTTATTTTTTAAAGCGAAAAATTAGCGCCTAAGCGCAAAAAGAGTATCTTGATATGCCTAAACCTTTTCCCCCAAGTAAACAACTATTTACTCATTTGATGAAAAATCGAATGCTCTTTTTATTGCTGTTTTCCTCCTTTTGTCTGAGCCTATTCAGTCAGGAAAAAGCCGCTATTGCAGCACTTGAAAAACAAGCAGATTCCCTTTATTTTGACCTAGTCAATCCCCGCGATGAAGCCAGTTATCTTCTTGAAAAAGAGCTTCGCGAAGAGGTTTTGAGCATGTATGCAGACACCACTACAAGTTCTTACCGGCATTCACTCGCAAAAAAATATGGCTCCCAAGCCCTTCTTTTGATGGAAACCCATGATTATGCGAATGCCATTAAAGCTTCTGAAAATTCGATTGCCCTGCTCAAACAAGTTGATCAAGCAGATTTGGTTTTTAAAGGCTACCTCTACCGCCGCCTTTACCATCAACATGCCTATAGTGGCGATTGGAAAACAGCCTACCCTCTTACTAGAGAAACCTTAGAAATTTTTAAAGATACCCTTGTTGACAATCACAAATTGGTTGCCGATGTAGAATTTGATATTGGCTATGCGGCCTCACAATTCGGAGACATTCCTACCGTGATAAAACAGTTTGAACTGGCTAAAGACAAATACATTTCATTTCAAGGAAAAAACGACTATGATGTAGGGCAAAAATACCTACATCTTGCTACTGTTTACGGCAGTATTGGATACTACAAGAAAGAACTAGACTGCTTTCTCCAAGCCGTTGAAATATTAGAAGCAATTGATTATCGTGATAAAAGTTATTTGGCAATTGCCTATGGGAATACCGCTACTTGGTATTTACAACATGGTGACTATAAAAAGGCAGAACAGTATGTGCTCAAACGCGAAAAGCTAATTGAAAAGTATAAAAAACCTGGAGCACCCTGGCACAATGAAACCTTTTTGGGAAGAACCGAATTCAATTCCAAACGCAGTAAGGCTAATCTATTTCTGAAGCGTAATGATACGGTAAAGGCTGCTGCACTCAATAATGAAATTATAAACAAATTAGTAGCCTATGACCTTAATGACGAAGGTAACAACCCAAATAATATTCGAAAAAAAACACTAAAAAACTGGATAAAATACAGAACCATAATTGCGCTGCGGTTTAAAGCGGATATTCTTCAAAAACGAAACTCGGAAGAAGCCAAGGCATTACATGAGCAAGCCTTGTCAATTAAAAAGCAAAACGGCCTTCGAGAGAGTGGTTTGGCAGATCGCTTGTTTTTAATTGGATATCATGCAAAGCAGCGCAATTATGCAAGTGCTACAGAAATTATTGATCAAGGGGTGACAGTAGCAATAGCCAACAAAAACGATTATGCCTTTATGCGACTTTATGGCAAGAAGGCGGCAATCGCTTTTGAACAAGACTCGCTAGCAAAGATGCATAGTACCTACAAAAAACTGTTTAGAATGCTCCAAAAAGATAGCATACCAATCATTGCCCTAAAAAAATTGACTTATGAAAATTGTAAACCCTATGGCAACAATGCTATCATCGACATCGTAACGCAAGCTGCAGGCTACTATAGTCAACTTTTCGAAAAAGAAAAAGACAGCCAAAATTTACGAATCGCCCACAACCTAAGCATACTGAGTAGTGATATGTTCACGATCAACAATCAGGACCTCATTTATAACGATCAGAGCTATAGTAGTATTGAGGAAATAAATGAGCAGTTATTACGAACCTCCCTTTTACTTGACAATGACATTGATCGAAGTACCGTCTTGCAAAAAATTGAACAGTCGAAATCGCGGTATAGCTGGAAAGCTTTTTTAAGCAGTAACGAACGTAAGAATTTGAACATTCCAGATTCTATTTTAGAACTAGAACAAAATTTACAGGCAGACCTTCATTACTATCGAAAGGCATTATTTATTGGTGAAGATCCAAGTGAAGAAAAAACCAAACTTTGGAAGACGAAATTACTAGATGCGGAACAACGGCTAGATACCTTAGAACAGTGGCTTCAAAAAAAATATCCGAAGTATCATGACTTGGTCCAAAAACCCTTTCAAACAAAACAGCTTCAAGCGGGTTTGAAAAACAACCAAAGCCTAATCAATTATGTTTCTGGTAGCGAGAATGTCTATGCATTTATCATTACCGCAGACCACATTGAGTTAGTTAAAATTGGAAGTAAAATTGCACTTAACAAGCAAATTCTACAACTACTTAAATCGCTAGAAGACAGAACTTCAAACGGGTACCGGGTTTTCGCAAAAAATTTGTATCAAACGCTAATCCCGAAAGCGATACAAGAAAACAATACCAAGGAGGAATTGATTTTTGTTCGTGATCAGCGCTTACACTATGTGCCGATGGAAATTTTAATCGGTGCTGATGATACGTTTCTCTTGCGCAATCACCCAGTTAGTTATGCCGCTTCGCTGCTGTTGTGGAGCGAACAACTTAAGGTGAAACGAACAAAGCGGAATAAAACGGGAGTCTTTGTACCCGTGTACTCAAAGCAAAACCAAGATAGCCCAGAGCGGGGTGATTTCACAGAATTAATTGGTGCCGCTACCGAAGCTGATGCGATTGCCGAAATTTTTGACGCTGATATTTTTTCAGGAAAAGCTTTTAATAAATCGCTATTTATAGATAACGCCGCTCAATATGACATTTTGCATTTGGCTATGCATGCCGATTTAAACAATGTAGATGCTGAGTTTTCGAACCTCAGTTTTTCTAATGACGAAACAGGAAAACTTTTTGTGTCTGAATTATATGGCATTCCGATGAATGCCGCCCTCGCGGTTCTCAGCGCCTGTAATACGGGAACTGGAGCGTTAAAAAATGGGGAAGGCATTATGAACATTTCAAGAGCTTTTACCTATGCCGGGGTACCCAGTACGGTAACCAGTCAATGGAAAGTACCTGATGATAAGACTGCCCAAATCATGATTTCTTTTTACAGCTACTTGAAGGAAGGTTTGCCAAAAAATAGGGCGATGCAATTGGCCAAATTAGACTACCTAGAAGGTACAGATGATGCACTGTTAAAACACCCGTATTATTGGGCAGGTTTTGTGGTTTCTGGTAATATTACCCCTCTTGGCAGTGACCCTTTCAATTGGTGGTGGCTACTTGTGATTCCCCTAGGAATACTTCTTTGGTGGTATCAAAAAAAAAGAAAATCAGTCTAGTGCTTGCAGTAGATCTTCCGCCGCATCGGTTTTGAAAGTGCCCAATTGCACTAGCTTCTCCAACTCGGTTTCGGCAGACTCAATAGCTCCTAGTTTCAAATGTGACAAGGCCAAATACCACATAGCACGATCTTTTAACTCTCCGTTCGCACCAATATAGCCTTCTAATAACGGAATTGCTTTTTCATGATTGCCTAATGCCATCTGCACGATGCCTTCGTAAAAATCGAAATAACTCGCTTTTTGCTTGACTGTAAGTTTATTGTACAGTTGTGAAGACAGTTCATAGTCTTTAGCCTCATAGGCAGCGAACAGCTGTGTTTGCAGGTCTTCAAGTTCATTACCTCGCTCAATGGGGTGCACTACGTTATCATAAGGGCTAAAGTTGGCAGCGTATAGCGCATCAGTATTTACTTCTCCACTATTTAAGAAGAACATCCAAGCGCCTAAACCAAATAGTAAGGCTATAGAAGCCGCAGTTAGCCATGGTCGCAACTGAAAAAATTTAGTCTCGGTTTTGGTTGTTGTCGTATTCAAATCGGAAAATAGCTCCTTTATTTCAAGACGTTCTTCCTTTTTCAAGGCTTGCTGCAGTTCTTTTTGAAACTCAAAATCAGCGGCAAAATCAGGATCTGTTTTGCACAGGTTTTTCACCTCCGCCAATTGACTCTCGGAGAGGGAACCTACGAAATATCCGTTTATCAATTCTTCCTTATTCATCGTTTTTATGTATTAGGTTTTTTAAAGATTTGAGGCATCTTGATTTTTGACTTTTAACCACATCTTTGTTTTCATAACCTTGTTCAATCATAATTTCATCGAGCTTCATACCTTGTATATAAAAAAGCTCTAAAATTTCACGACACTTATCACCCAATTTTTTAAAGTTTGCGACCAGTTTTCGCTGATAGTCGTTCGGGCCTTCATCGTTAAAGACATCTTCCATGACCGCTGTTTCATACTTGTCAAAAATATAGGCCTCGTCTGCCACAATTTCTTTCTTGTTATCTCTAAAATGTTTGAAGAGCATGAATTTACCCGTCGCAAACAAATAGGTCTTTACCGAACTTTTCAAATGATCTAGCTTACCTGCCATCGCGTTTTCATAGAGCACAATCAAAGCATCTTGATATACATCTTCTAACAATTCGTTTTTGGCATTGTAGCGCGAAGCGAATTTGAAAAACTCCGTCTTATACTCCGCATAAATAGATGCCAGTGCTTTTTTATCGCGTTGTTTTAGCTGTGTGATCAGTTGCTCGTCGGTCATTAGTGTGCTTGGTATAAAAAGGTAAACACAATATAAGTTAAAATTTCATGTACGGTAATGTTTACTTTTTTCAAAGCGAGGTATAAATGAGTGAAATAGTAAATAAGATAAAAAAATAAATCTCAGAAATCATGAAAAAAAGGATTCAAAAAAAAGCCAAAATCTATTTGTCTATGCTTTTAACTGGAACATTCATAATCTTTACAGGTTGTTCTAAAGAAGCGGTTATCGAAACCATAGACATTATCGAAGAAGCTATTGAAGAAGAAACAAAGCTCGATAAGCTGAACGGAAATTGGATTAGGGTCGCAAGTAACAACCCAACCGCCGACGGAATACTTATTGGGATGTCGGGAACCTCAGGAACAATTTTAGATAAAAGCGGGTCTGGTTTTAGTGTAGGGGATATAAAATGGAAAAACATTGAAGCAGTAGATAATGAAAACTTTAATCATGAAGAACTTGGTAGCGATTACAAATATTATGAAGCTTCGATGATTTTGAAAGCTGATGACACCTTAAGAGTTTCAGTGGTATCACCAGGTGCTGGTAACGTTCAAAAATGGGTGCGTGAAGGGGAATATACGCCCGGTGAAGGGCAAGAAGAAGGCGTTACTGAAACCTTAGGGTGTTCAATTAGCGATTCGTTAACACTAAAAAACGGACCAGCAGCCGTCGATTATATTATTAACTGTGTTTTAGATGTTACTGCTCCTCTTACCATTGAACCAGGAGTGGTTATAAAATTTGCTGAAAACGCTGGTTTAGGAGTATATGATGGTGGAACCATAAATGCTGTCGGAACACTAACCGATCCTATTGTATTTTCAGGGGAAACAAATATCAAAGGCTGGTGGCGAGGAATATATATTGAAACTCGATCATCAAACAATATCCTTGAAAATGTGACTATTGAAAACGCAGGGGCAAATTATGTTTATTGTTGCAATGAAATCGCAAGTCTATTTTTAAAAGGTGCTAAAATCGGAATTAAAAACCTCGAGTTGAAAAGTGGAGGTGGCGTTGGTTTATGGGCAAATGAGGATGTTGAGTTTGACGAATATTCCAATGTGCGAATTGAGTCGCATTCGGAATACCCCGCTTATATTTCCGCTGCGGTATTAACAGCATTGGACGGGAATGGCTCGGACTATAGTGCTAATGGCAAAAACTACATTTTTATACCCAATGATCGTATTGATAAAATAACAACGATTCGAAAAAATAATGTCCCCTATTTATTTGAAGGGAATGTCTTTGATATCACCAGTGACTTAACAATTGAGCAAGGGGTTGATATTATTTTTCAAGAAAACGGAGGGCTTGGAGTTTATGATGAAGGATCATTAAATGTCATGGGTAGTGCCGCAGAACCAGTACAAATTAGGGGGCAAGAGGCAACAAAAGGCTATTGGCGAGGCATTCACATCGAAACCAATAAGCTAGCCAACTCTTTAAACTATCTAAATCTATCTGACGCAGGGGGCAATTATGTTTATTGCTGTAATGCTGCAAGCTCAGTATTGCTAAAAAATGGCACAACCAGTGTAACCAACTCTACATTTAGTAATGGAAAAGGCTACGGCATAATTACCCGCCCTGATTTCGAATTCAATACTTTTCAAGCAAATACCATTACCACACATGACGAAGCACCAATGTATATTTCAGTAGAAACTGCAAATAAATTAGACGGGTTAAGTTCATCTTATGAAGGAAACACAAAAGATTTTATTCTAATCTATAACAGCGATATTAATAATGAAACAACGATAAGACCTGCAGATGTTCCTTTTCAAATTGAAAACAATACGGTTATCGATGTTACTGCAAGGTTAAATTTACATGCTGGAGTTGAAATCGTATTTGAGGAAAATTCAGGCCTTGGTATCTATGATAACGGGGTGTTGAATGCCCTAGGATCTCCATCGCAAAAAATAATCCTGCGCGGAGCCGATAATGCCGTTGGGTATTGGCGGGGTATTCACACCGAAACCAATAGCGCTTCTAATATAATCAGGCATTCTGAAATTAGAAATGCTGGATCTAACTACGTGTATTGCTGCAATGATAAGGCCGCACTTTTCGTACGAGCGGGGCAAATGACTATTGAAAATTCACTGATCTCAGATAGTGGAGGATGTGGCATACAGGCAAATAGTAATGCGACTTTAATGGCATCAGAAAACACCTTCTCAAATAATATTGATGGTAATTTGTGTAATTGAAATGTAAGACTACAACTTCAAAAAATCGATTTTAGATGATTACGGGTGCTATGCAAATAGTGCCCGTAATTCATTTATAAATACTTCCAGCACAGCAATTAAGATCTCATTTTAACATGTTTACCTTTTAAAAATTCAGGTACAAATAGCTGTAAACAAAAGTACATTAAAATTTAAACTATAGGAATCATGAAAAAAATTACACTATTAGTATTGCTATTTACACTAAATATTATTTACGTAAATGCTCAGATAAAAATTTCGAATAAAACGAATAATCAAATAAATCAAATTCAAAAAAACAATCCGGTTAATGGTGGGGCTGATGCAAAAAAACTAGCTGCGTTGAACAAAAATAACCCCTCCTTTAAAAAATTTGGAATTAGTGATAGTGAGCAAAAAAAGATGCTTGATTTGTACTTAAAACAAAAAAGAGCGCATTTTAAAAAAGTGAGTAGAGGAACACCAAATGGCCCACAAGGTCAAAAAATACTACGTGTTGTTTCAAATTCATTCAATCCAGGCCAGAATACGAAGAGTACCAAATCACCGCTCCCAGCAAATTGTTATGCGGATAATATAAATATTAATGCAAAATCTGCCAACTTTGGTCTATTTGGGGGAGCACCAGACTGGGTATTGCCTGGTGTAATCATAAAAGCATCTAGTTTTTTAGATGGTGGAAATACTGCAATTGAAAGTGCCAGATATCCAATTAGCATATCAACCGATATTACAGGCGGTACATCTAAAGTAATAAACGACCCTAGCAAGTTCTCACAAATAAACGATGCAATAAGCCAAATTAAGACACAAAGAGGAATAATTGCTGCTGAAATTAATTTTGAAGCTAGGGAAATTCATTCTATTGAAGAACTAGGTTTTTCATTAGCCGGCAAATACTCCAATAGTATAGCACGCCTTTCAGCGTCATTAGACATGAACTATAATACCAAAAAAGAAGACCATTATTATATGGTAGATTTCACTCAAAAAATGTTCAATGTAGATGTTGATTTATTAAACCCTGCTTTGATTTTTAAAGATATTAAGGTGTTAAATGCCGAAAATTTATACGTGTCTAGAGTAACCTATGGGCGAAGAGCGATTGTAGTAATCAAAACAAAATTAGATTTTAGCGAATTTAACCTCAGTGTTCAGGCTAATCTGAATCAGTTTGTTCACAAAGGTGAGCTTAAATCGAGCATAACGAACCTAAGTAATACCACTGATTTTGAAATTCAAGCTTTTCTATATGGCGGTACTCCTCAAGGTGCCATTAAATCGATTAAGGCAATGCTCGACGAACAAAAACCTAATATTTATGAATATTTAGAGGACCATCCTGGCGACGTTAGATATGCTAAACCCATAAGTTATCAATTGAAAAACTTAAATAATGAAAATGTGGGCTTGCACAGTATTTTTAATCAAAAAGTTAAGAATTGTATTGCTAAGCCGGAAAAAAACATTCGACTTAAAGTCACCCTTACTGGTATTAAATGTGAGCAAAGTAGAGATAACAAAGGGTTTGGAAATGGAGATAACCCAGATGATTATGGTATTCAACAATGGGTAAATTATAAGGTAAATGGAAAATTTAAAAAAAGTACGAAGAGCGAGCGAAAAATTAAAGTGAATTATCCGTACTTAAAAGAAAAAGAAAATACATCAACTTGGAAAAATAGAAACATCATATTATTAGGGAATAAAGAAAACCAAATACACATTTTAGAAGGGGATAAAAAAACAATCAACAATTCAATTGTATTTGACATTACCCCAAATGAATACGCAGATAAAAGAGCGGTCATTAGAATTCATACTTGGCTTAAAGAATATACAGGTAGCAACGATAGAATTATCGCTGATGATGAATATATTGATGTGAAAATTGATGAGGTATTGGCTTATTTATTAGACCCTAATAATAGTCGATTTGGCAGTGGTTATTTTAATAAACCTCAAAAAGATGTAAGTGGCTTGTTTCATGCCTACGGCACAGCAGGAGATATCATGTGGTTAAAAAAAGATGTAGGCAATGCCTTGTCTGGGAATGTATTTTATAGATTAAAAAATTCAGATATGCATATGCGAACACGTTTCTTTCTACGGTTTGAAATTATGCAATAGCAGACCAAAACAATACCCTATCTATACTTTAGATAGGGTATTTACTACTTTTTCAACCCATAAAAATCGTAAAAATGAAAACCACAACGCACATTACTTTTATACTACTCTTGATACTATTACAAGGCTGTGCCGCACAACAAGTACCAACTACCTTACCAAAAGTAGAGAACCATCTTAAAGGGGAACTAGATTATACGCATGAAGACTTGGCCTTGGTTCAAAAACGGGTAGATGGCGAAGAAATTAGTTTAGGTAAGATTACTACTGATGGTACAATTCATTTCAATTTACCAGAATATGATATTAAAGCGCTGTATGACAGTATTAATTTACAACCTGCTAAGTTTCAATACTTGTTTGATATAAATAGTGATTGTAAGGATAGAGATTCTTTTGCTGAAACCCCTTTTGATGATATCTACGGGCAGGAATACAACCCCATTTATATCAAAAAATACGGCATGAACATAGCCGCATTGTATCCTGTGAGCGATGAAATAATAGTGTCTAGAAATAACAATCAAAGAACTATGCTACCTTCAGAGGCTAGCTATTTTTGGTTTTATATCGATCGGGCAATAACCTATGCAGACGATTGCCTAAAAATATCAAATAGAACCGGCGAAGCATACGCCAGTGTTAGAACAAACATCCAATTTAAAAAGGGATGGAACTTTATAGAAGAAAACCTCGTGGAGATTCCAGATGTAAATCAGGAGAATTCTCAATCTACTGGGCTAAGAGCAATTGAATTTAAGAAAAGTTCGCCGGCATCTAAAAAAGTAAAATGGATTCTTAAACAGTTTGTGGCACCCGAAATAGTAAAAAGAGCGAAAAGATTACACCATCTCACACCAATCACCAAAACGCAATTTGAAAAATGGACACCAAATCAGTTAGGAGATTTAGCACTGCAAAGCAAAGAACACGGTAACCCACCCAGAGGGCAAAAAAACAAAAACAACTTGCATCTCATCTATGGGAACGAAACGCAAGAAAAAGAAATAGATCTTTATGTTATTGATTGCGCTAAGCGTCCGAATGATATGGAAATGATTGATTTCGCCTATGCCATGGCGCATGATGGGAAAGAAGAAAAAGAGTTCAAAGCCTATGTCGCACAATTTAATGAGCGTACCAAAGCCATGCAGCTCATGTACAAAGTTGATGACAGAATAATCGTAAACGCTTCAGGAGTGCATACGACTGCCGAAGAACTATGGGGCTATATTCAAAAATTAAAGGTAGAAATGCTCCTCACAGAATAAAGAGTTACTTCTTATTGTACAAAATGCCCTCTAGCTTGAACTGCTTTAGGGCATTTTGTTTTCATAAACAAGTCAAAAAATTATTTCCTAGTGTTTACCTTTTTAAAATTAGGGTACAAACAAGTGTAAAATTTAAAACACTTTTATGATGAAAACTATAAAATTGAAAAGTATTGCTAGCCTTTTTGTCTTTCTATTCCTTGGGATGTCTGCACAAGCCCAATTTTGGAAAAAACTAAAAGATCGTGCCAAAGACGCTGCCGAAGAAACGGTTTTAAACAAAACTGCTGATAAGGCCGCTGAAAAAACAGATAAAACCTTAGATAAGGTCTTTGATATGGATTTTGGCAAATCATCGAAAGTAGATCCCGCGATTTTACAGCAGACCTACGAGTACAATTGGAAGTATACCTTACAAATGAAACACAAAAAGGGCGATATGAGTATCAATTACCATCTCAGAGAAGACGGTACTGATTTCGGAAGCACTTTTGAAATGGATCAAGGCACCGAAATGATGAGTGGTATGTTCATGGTAATGGATCAAGCAGCAGGTGTTACCGCTATTTTGATGGAACGCAATGGCAAGAAGTTCGGGCAAGTAATGAGTTCAGTAACCGATAAAGTACTCGACATTGCTGAAGAAGAAAACACCATACAAGATTATGAATTTAAAGAAATCGGAACCAAAGAAATACTGGGCTACGAATGCCAAGGCTTTCAAATGGAAAATGAAGACGTGGTTATGACCATGTATGTCGCCTTTGATACTCCTGTAAGTTTCAACCAAGTTGCAGCAGGTCAGAATGCAAAAAGACTTCCGAAAGGAATTGACCCCAAATGGATGGACAAAATCGGTGACAACAGCCTCATGATGGAAATGGATGTTGTGAACAAGAAAAAACCCAAACAAAGCACTACAATGACCTGTGTGGCATTAGAAGAAAACCCAATGAGTATTTATATGTCAGAATATGAATTTCCGCAGGTTCAGATGCAAGAGGGAATGCAAGATTAAAATAAGAAAGTTATGAGAACAAAAAACAAAATGAATACCGCAAGTAGCCTTAAGAACATAATTACAAACACCTTGTTCGCCCTGATGATCTTCGCGGCATGGACTGGTCGCGCACAAACAGAAAATAATTTCAATATGTGTATTACTAATGATTTTGAAACCATTAGCATACCAAACGCATTGGTTTTATCTGGTGATACCAGCTGGCCAGTCGGAAGCAAACTTACCGTTGCCTTCTTAGACACTCCCTCGGCACTCGTTCGATCTAAAATAAAACAATATGCGCAAGAATGGGAAAAGTATGCCAACATCGATTTTGAGTTTGTAAATGGTAAAGTAGCAGATATTAGAATTGGTCTTGAAAAAGGGGGTTCCTGGTCAAAAATAGGAACGCTAGCCCAACATGTTGATGCAGCTAAAAAGACGATGAATTTTGGATGGTTTGACGACGACACTAAGGATGCAAGTTTTAAATCAACTACAATGCATGAATTTGGTCATGCGCTCGGTTTAAAGCACGAACATCAATCTCCTGCTGCAGGAATCTGTTGGGATTGGGATAAAGTAATTCCCTACTTCAAAGATAGCGATGATTGGGATGAAGCCCGAACTAGGGGTAATCTAGAACAGCTTTCAAATAGTGATGTTGGAAATTACACGGCCCATGACCCAAAATCAATTATGCACTATACTATTCCCAATGAAGTTACAAGCTGTAATTTTTCTACCAATACAAATAGGGTACTTTCAACTTTAGACAAACAAGGCATCGCTAACATATACCCAAAGGGTAATAGTAGGAGTATCATTAACAAACATCTAAAAGACTATAAATGGACTTCGGGTTGGGACAATGTAGAAACTTTTGAAACAGGGGGTAAGACTTTCCTTTTTCTCCTAAAATCAAAGACAGGAGACGTTCATGTTCATCAGTTAAACTCAAATGGCACTGTTGGAACCAAAGTCTTTGATAAAAAATGGACTTCTGGATGGACGTCAGCAGCGGTTTTTAAAATGAATACCCAAGCTTTTCTCTTCTTGTTAAAGGAGAAAACTGGGGAAGTCAAAGTCTTTAAAATCAACGCCAGCGGTACTGTAGGTGCTAAGGTCTTTGACAAAAAATGGAGTACAGGATGGACAAACGCCAAAATATACAAACAAGGATTGAATTCATTCCTATTCTTATTAAAACAGGGTACCGGAGATGTGCATACACATAAGCTCAACCCTAATGGAACTGTGGGAACCAAGATTTTTGATAAGAAATGGACTCCCGGTTGGTCAACAGCCGAAATTTTTTATGTGAATAATAGAGCACACCTTTTTTTGATGAAGTCTGGCACAGGTGATATTCATATCAATAGACTAAACTCTTTGGGTACTGTAAGCACAAAGGTTTATGACGAAAAATTAGCAACTAGATGGACAAGTGCTTCTTTCTACCAAACCAACAATCAACAACATCTAATGCTTTCAAATTCATTAAATGGTCAGGTTACGCAATGGTATATTACCGCAGGAGCTACCATCGGTGATAAAATTTACGATAAGAGATGGACAAAAGGGTGGTCTACCCTAGATTTTTATGGTATTGGAAACAAAAATTTCATGTTTCTTTTAAAAGATAAAGATGGCGCTGTGAAAACCTACTCCCTAATAAATAGATAATTATGAAAACAAGAAAAACCATAGTACAACTATTAATGACATGGGCATGTTTGCTTGTCTTTACTACTTCTTGCTCTGTAGAAAATATTGTAGAAGATTTACTTGCGCTAGAATGCAATTCGGAGGAGCGCTTTGATGAGGTACTTAAGGCTACAAGCTTGTATCAACAAGCCATAAATGCGTACGCTCAAGAACAGAATACAGCAAACTGCCAAGCACTCAAAGCATCGGGTGATGCGTATATAGAAGCTATCGAAATCTATAGAAATTGCGACCCCGATAACAATTCGGATTTTGATAATGAGCTTGATGAAGCAAAGGCTGCCTTGGCTGATATAGATTGTTAAACATACTAAACCTTAAAACGATGAAAAATACAACTAGCGCAGTACTGCTGCTGACAACTTTATTCTTAAGCTCTTGTATGGGCGAAGTAAAAGAAAAATTGAACCAAGCAAAAGAAGGTGTTTCAAATGTAACAACTATTGCCAAAGAAGCACAGAAAGTAGAAGGTCGTATGGAAAAACTGAAGAATGAAATAGCCTTAACCAATGAACAGTTGAAAGAATGGCTTCCCAGCGAAATTGGTGACTTCGAACGAAGCGGATTCAAAGTTGGTCAAGGTGGTTTCGCAGGGGTTAACTCTATAGAAGGAACGTTCAAGGCAGCTGAAGGCAAAAAGAAGTTCAAAATTACGGTTATAGACGGTGCTGGGCCAACAGGAGGGGTAATGACCGCCGGTTACGGCATGTTCGGCAACCTTGAAATGGAAGTGGAAGATGAACGTAAGCATCAACAAACGGTTACCGTTGATGGTATAAAAGCACAACAGACCTATTTCAAGAAAAGAAATAATACACAACTAATGTTCATGTACGGCGAACGCTTTTTAATCACTATTAATTCTACCGATATGGATGTGGAAGAGACCTGGGAAATGGTTGAGGAATTGGATTTAGGAGAGCTGGTTGATTTAACGGAATAACAACATTTTAAAAAGAGAACAATGAAAAAATACATGATATTTTTAAGTGCAATTGCACTATTGATTATGGTATGCTCATGTGGCCAAACAGAAAAAAAGATGGCAGATATAAATGTGGAGAAAACATCAAAAAGAAAAACAAGTACAGAGATAAAATTCACGAAGGATAACCAATGGAAAGAGCAGTTGAAACTAACGGAACCCATAGCTTTTGTAGAATTAAAAGCGTGGCTGCCTAAAAGTTTAAACGGCATTCCTTTAACGAGTTCAAGGTCTTTGTTTCCAATGTTCAAAGGGCAAAGTTAGATTTTGGCAAGGTATGATGATTTGAAAGCAAAGAAGCTTATTGGTCTCAACATATTGGATGCCGCAGGGCCAGAAGGGTGGTCGTTTTGTGATCAAATAGCAGAACACCGAAAAGTACGACCTGACAAAGATGAAGGCGGTTTAGAGATGAGAACAGGTTTTAAAGTAAAAGACTGGTCCGTAAGACAAAGCTATATGCCGGAAAAGAACTATACCTCGATAAGTTTTTTTCATGAAGAGCGAATTATGATAAGGCTTACCGCAAGTCAATTCACTGTTGAAGAATCATGGGATTTAATCGGAGAACTAGATTTCCAAGCACTTTCTGCGTTAACCAAGTAAATAGTAAGAATTTCAAAGACCATGATTACGCAATGGAGTTTATAACCTTCTAGGGAGTTAATTTTGAAGATTCCCAAATCTTACCATAACTTAATTGTGCATGGTTCCTGTTGGGTTTTTGTAGCGTCCCGATAGGTAAGCGTGAAGCAAAAATCCAATAGGGCACAAACCACTTTTTTCTTTTTAAAGCCGTTATTAGTATTCAAAATTAGGGATACGAAGTAGACCAATTTTGTATAGCAAGAGGGTAACACGCTAAAACGGTGTTATAGTATCTAATTTTCGTTTCAAACACCAATTAAATAGGAGATTTTTAGTAGCAGGCCTTTTTGTGGTTTCACGTTTTTTTGGCACAAAAACCCTGCAAACCCCTGTAAACATTGAATAATTTTGGTGAAAAATTTATATTAGACCATCAAGAGTTTGATGATTCTTCAAAGGAAAACTTGTGTTAAGAGATGGGAAATCTTTTGGGGTGCTCATACAAAAGTTTGTTGCAAAAAATTCCCAAACCCCTATAAACATTGAAAAATTTTGTTGCAGAAATCTACTTTCCACCTCGCTCAGTAGTATTAGTTTGGTAAGGATTTGGGACTTGCAGCACGAAACTTTGTTTCGCTCGCTTCTTATTTTACTTGGTGTTTAGCTAAACTTAAACTTCTCTCTTAAAATTGACATGTCTTGTTGTAGTTTTTGGTCAATGACCTTTGCATAAATCTGTGTTGTTTTTAATGATTGATGCCTCAGCATTTTACTCACGGATTCAATGGGTATACCATTGGCTAAGGTTACTGTGGTTGCAAAGGTGTGCCTGGCCAAATGAAACGTCAGATGTTTTTCCATGTCACAGCGGTCGGCAATCTCTTTTAAATAGGCATTTGTTCTTTGATTACTTATAACTGGTAGTAACAAATCATTTTGCAAAGTAATGGGGTGATCGGCATACTTTTTTATGATTTCTTCGGCAGTAGGGGAATAGTACTTCGAGAATCGGTCTTAGAGCGATTGATTTTTATCCATCGAGTTCCATTCATTTTCAGAACGATATGGTTTTGAGATAATTTTTGAACATCTGTATAGACCAATCCCGTAAAGCAACAAAAAACGAATATGTCTCGAACCTATTCAAGCCTCTTTATTTTAAACTCCTTTTTCATCATAGTGCGCAGTTCCAATTCGGTCAATACTTCACGTTCTACTTTTTTCCATTTGACCTTCCAATGATAGAAAGGATCTTTGTGGACCGAATTATTGGCAAAGGCAATGCGCATAATCTTTTTAAAGTTTACAACATATTTGGTTGTGGTATTTTGATTACCAATTTTTTTTTAACTAAATAATGATGAAACTGATTGATGAATTTTAAATCAATTTCTTTGACAAAATAATCGTCTCTTTTATATTCTTGTTTGGTTCGTACATGTCGCCTGTAAGCCCCATATGAATAATCTATTCCTATAAGTTCTTCGATTTGTGCATTATGTTCATCATAAATGGTCAATAAGGTTTTATAGGTTTCTTCTTTATTTAGAAGTTTATTTTTAATCACTTCTGAGGTAAAGGGCTTCTTTTTCTTTATAAGTTTTGAATGAATGGCGAATGTTCTTGATTCCAAATCATCAATGTAACGGTTTAAATCCAATACTTTTTGGCTTGAACCCTTGACCCTACCATTAATAGAATTCCATTTTTCAGGCCTATTTTACGTTTTATACTAAATTCTGAGCGATGACCATTTACGGTTATTCGTAAGTATATAGGTGCTTTACCACGATTATCGAACCTGCCTGTTCTAAGGTAACTTAAGATTGCGAATGAATTGGACACCATAATTTCTTGTTTTTTCATTTTTTATTCCATTTTAAGTTGACAAAAATATTTTTGTAATAGTTTGATATACAATTTTTTAACACCCTTCTGGTGTCCATTTTACGAATTCAAAAAAGTGCGCACCAAATAGCGCACCGAATTGGATGATTTTAAATGATATCAAATGGAAGTAGAAAAAATTAAAAGCCTCTAAATCAATGATTTAAAGGCTTTTTGAATATTCTATGAAGTCTAAAAGTGATCTGGCTGGGGTTTGAACCCTCTGCGCTCAGACCAATCAGAGTCGAGTACTTGCTAAAATTTACATCTCGCGTAGACGATTTGTAAACCTTTTTTATGATGTAATTTAAATTATCGAATAACTTTAGTTTTTCAAAAATACAAAAATGAATACATTTCCAGAATTCTTTGGATAAAGTAATTCGTGTGTTTCAAAGTTGATGAATATCGTTGAAATATCAATTATGCTGTTTTACCTTGAAATAATTAAATGGTAATAAACTCGTTTTGATTTATAACCTTAAATTTTTCCTGATTTGAACTCAGCACATTTCCAAAGATTCCAACGCTTTAGATTTCAGGCAAAAAGCTTCACTAAATCAAGTCTTGAGCAAGATGTTGAAAATTTGATTTTTCGGTATTGAGTATTATTCTTATGGTTAGTGGAAGACATCGGGCGTTTTCAAAGAAGATTTACAAGTCACATACGCTTACTTTAGAACTAATGATGAACTTTTTTGAAGGATCGAAAATTTCACTAAAGAACAAGTGCCTGATGAACTTTATGGGATATTTGTTTTACATGACCAAAAGATTTGGCTCTTTAGAAGGACTACTTCGAAACTGGAAGAAGCACAGCTCCATTCAAAAAATTTATATTGGTATCATACTTGCTATTCTAGAAGATGAATCCGCTTTAACGAACTTATTAAAAAATATCTATTACAGATAAAATAACATATACAATATCGTGTTCATAAACTAAATTAAGTTTAGAGGTATATGCTTTGTATTTGTATCTGATTTATTCGGTTGTTCAAAATAGCCAATTATGAGCACGTTCTGTTTTTTATAATTATTATCGTATTTGTTTAGCTCTGTCTGTAGTGTTTTGGAGATTTCCCCATAAAATTTTTAAAAATCCTTGAAAAATATAGTGGATTGTCAAATCCTAAGGCAAAACTTATTTCTTTAATACTCCGATCCGAATAGTTTAAGAATTCGCATGCTCTTTGTATTTTTTTGAGATTAAAATAAACCAATACTGGATACCCTGTTTTTGATTTAAACTTAGTGTGTAAATATGATTTGGAATAATTAAATTTTGAAGCAACTTCATCTAAAGTCAATTTTTTATTCAAGTTTTCAATTAAAAATTCCACTACCGCATTTACTACAGTATCATCAAATTTGTTGTCAACATCATTTTCGAAATCATTATAAATGAAATTACTTATAAAGCTTAGCGCCAGAAGATTGGCATACTCTATGTGTTTCTGCAAATTTCTATCAAAAAATGAATATATCTTTTCAAAAAACTGCATGCGCTCTTCAGAGAAAGCTATATTCCTATAATTTGGATTTTGGTTTTCTTTATATCGATTGTAAAAATTATCGGCTAATTTACCATTAAAATGAAACCAGTAAATACTCCAAGGGTCATCAATGTCGGCCTTGTATTCATGCTTAACTTTTTTAGGTATAATCGCAAATTGGTTTGGATACAACATTGATTTAACACCGTCAATCTGAATTTCACCTTTACCTATAATGCAATAGATAAGTATATATTGGCTGGCACCGTGTTTTCTTTTTCGATAATGAAGTTTTGCACTAGGGTAGTATCCAAGATGACTCAAATAAAAGTTCTGTGTAACTGCACTTTTCTTGATAAAATTAATCGTGGATTTTGGTAAAGCAATCATCTTTTGCCCAACGAATCCCTCCCTAATAGTTTTAACATTCATCTCTCCAATTTTATTTATATGTCAACGACATATCCTTATTTAATTTCTCTAGTCCTTAATCTATGTTGCCTGTACCGAATTTATGACAAGCATACCTAAAATCGAATGATCACAGGTATTCAATCTGAAAACTTTAAAAAGGTTTTTCAAAAATATACACATTAAAACTATCATAAATTCCTCTAAAAAAAGGAATATAATGTATGTATTTGATTTTTATGTCCATTTTTTATACCAATAATCAGTCTTATTTTTGACCATGATGTATCAGTATCATTTTGTTAATCACAATAAAAAGCGCGTAAAATTGACTATTACACAAATCAATGGTTAAAAGTTACAAAATTTTAATAAAATGGATTTGTTCTTTTGCTGTAAAAATTTAACTAAAATAATAACAAAATAATGTATCAATTATGAAAAAAACGATATACATTCAACTATTAATGATACTCTACTTAATGTTAATATCATTAGGGTGTAATAGTGAGGACGCTGCTGCTAATATTAACTCGACACCAGAATTTCAGTCTCTAGTAAGCGATATATCAACCTTGCCTGGTGAAATTTTTGTTTTTGAAGGTACTATAACCGATCCTGCCGGTATAAGTACAATAAATTTTAAATATGAGCCATGGTTTTTGGATAAGACTATTGAACGTGATTCGATAAGCGAATCTTATGAAATTTTTTACAGGTTCAAGGTGCCAGAAGATGCAGAAGAATTTAGCTCGCATACAGTTCCTGTTACAATAACAAACATAGGTGGTGTTGTCAACACGAGTAATGTCATCATTACATTGGATGATGATATTAATGCACCAACAATAACCGTAAATGAACCTACAAATGGTGTAACAATAATTGCTGGCGATGGTGATGACATTACAATCGATGTTGACGTAGATGATCGAGAGCTTTCAGAATTTAGAATTGAGAGTAGTATTTTAGAGGAAAGGATAATGATATCTGGACCCTCCTTTAATTACAGTAACACTTTGGATGTTGAAGAGCCGGGTGATTATACATTTGAAATAACTGCCCTAGATGCTTTTGGAAATGAAGGTACAGCAACTGTATCCGTAAGTGTAGTGCAAGAACTGCGTTTTAATACCATGTTTCTTACTGATGAAACTAGCGATGAGGCCTTAAATTCAGATCTTTTTGGTATTCCTTTTAATACCGCCGCCATAGAAACAGAAGGAGAAACCGGATTTGAGTTTACTGGGCGTTACTACTCTGCCGTAGCTAATTCAGAATTACGTTTTATACCTCAAGAAACTTCTTTTGCACCATTTTCATTTGGTGCTGACCCAAATAATCCAGGTCAGTTGATTTTAGGCCAAGATTCGTCAGTAACTCCGATTGTAGTTCCTGGAGTAGGGTACTATGAAATTACGGTAAATGTAAACCAACTAACTTATGAAGTTACACCTTACACACCTACTGATGACGCATTTGGTCAAGTGTATATTATTGGTAGAGGTATATATCCTGAAAATACTGCATCCACTTGTGTGGTTAATAACGATGGAAGTACAAGATGTTTTCACTTTAGTTCCGGAAAACCTTTTAATGCTGATACCGATAATGAGTATTTATGGTCAATGAATCTAAATGTTAGGGATGAGCCCAATGAAACTGCAGCCAATGCATTTATTTTGAATGCTAATCCTGATGGTTGGGCACCTTTTTGGAGGACAGATCCTAACGATGCATCTATCACCATTCCAGGCGGAGGATCTAATTATAATTTTGCGGAAGAAGATCTTGATAAGGATTACACCTTTACCTTCGATACCCATTTGAATAGATTGATAGCGCGAGAAAGATAAATAACTCATAACGTAACTAAACTATTAAAGAACTACTTAAATCAAATAGATGAAAAAATTAATTTTTATAATGATGGCGCTATTTCTGACTTCTTACTTCGGTATAGCTCAGAGTACTGTTTCTGGTCAAATTGTCGATAACACAGGACTGCCTATCCTGGGAGCTAATATCATCGAAAAAAATACCACTAATGGTACGGTATCCGATTTTGATGGAAATTACACATTAACCGTTGGAGATAATGCCATTTTGATATTTAGTTATCTCGGTTTTGAGACGATGGAGGTTACAGTAGGTAATAGAAATACTCTTGATGTAACACTGCAGCCAGATAATGAACAACTTGATGAAGTTATAGTTATCGGTTATGGAGCTATAGAAAGAGATAAGATTTCTACTTCCATTGTTTCTGTTGACGGAGATGAGATTAGTAAACAAGTTGCAAGTAATCCTGCAGAAGCACTGCAAGGAAAGGCCGCAGGGGTTCAAGTACTATCTTCAGGAGGAAGTCCTGGCGCCTCGCCTCAAATTTTAGTACGTGGTATAACAACGGCCAATGCAAGTACGAGTCCCTTAATCGTTATAGATGGACTTATTCAACCAAGTGGAACATCTTTAAACGCTGTTAACGCTCAGGATATTGAAGATATTCAAATACTCAAAGATGCCTCTGCTTCTTCAATATATGGATCTAGGGCTTCGAATGGGGTTTTGTTGATTACGACAAAACGCGGTAAGGAAGGAAAGGCAGCTATAAATTTTGATATCAATCATGGAATACAAAATTGGGACAGAATTGAAGTGGCGGATGCTCAAGAGTATATTTCCGTTATTAATCAGCGGAGAATTAACGATGGTGAAGACCCGTTGATTGACCCTAACGATTTTCAAGGTTCAGGAACGGATTGGTGGCAAGAAGTTGTTAGAGAAAACGCACCCATAACCAACATAAACCTAAGAGCTTCAGGTGGTACGGAAAAATTAAAGTTTGCTGGCAGTTTAGGTGTTTTTAATCAAGAATCTAACTATAGCAAAGGTTCCTACCAAAGGATAACAGGAAGATTTAACGTGGATTTTAAGATTTCTGATAAAGTTAGCGTAAAGCAAGACCTTAGCCCTCGTTTAGAAACTTTTGAGAATACGCCAAGTTTACTGTTCAGCGCTTTACGTATAGACCCTCTAACCCCAGTCTTTGTTCCCGAGAGTGAACGCGAAGGTCGTAATGAGTTTAGTATTTATGGTCTCTCAAGAAATTTAGTGCCAAACCCAGTGGCAGCGGTAGCGAGGCAGTTTGACAAAACTGACTTTTTTGGACTATTTTCCAATACCCAACTAAACTATAAGATAACACCGGATATTACGTTTACCTCTCAGTTTGGCCTTAACGTTAGTGGGCAAAATAGGCGAATCTTTAATCCTGAATATTTTATTGCACCAAATAGGCAAAATGAAATTAACGATATAAGACAAAGAACCACAACTTCCTTTGATTATGTGTTTAACAATACGCTGACATTTCAAAAAACTATAGCTGATAAACATTATGTGAATATTCTGGCGGGAGTGGTATTTGATTCTGAAAGTACTAATTTTATTGAAGCATTTCGAGACGGAATACCAAGCAACACTAACCTCAATTTACGACAATTGGATGCCGCTGAGGGAGAAACTATTCAGAATGAAGGTAATGAAGGCGTTAATAATATTTTGTCAGGGGTCTTAAGAACAATATATAGTTATGATAACCGATACTTTTTTAACAGTTCCGTAAGGGTAGACCAATCGTCAATATTTCCTGAAGAAGGTAGAACAGGTATATTTTCAAGTGCCTCCTTCGCTTGGGATATAGATTCTGAGGAATTTTTCAAAAGTGATGTTATTAACAACCTAAGATTTAGAATAGGTTTTGGTGAAGTAGGTAATCAGAATATAAACAGAAACGGGCAATTCTTTGCCGTAGGTTCCAATAATTTCGTTTTTGGAGGGGATAGGGTAATCGCAAATTTTCTTGGTCAGCTAGGGAACCCCAATCTACGTTGGGAAACGGTCAGAGATGAAAATATAGGACTTGAAATGGGTTTATGGAACAACACCTTAACTATATCCGCGGAATATTATAAAAAAACCTCTGAAGATTTATTGTTCAGTGTAGAACTCCCGAATTTCACAGGAGTTCCTGGTACGGTTGCTCAAAACGTAGGTAGCTTTGAATCTGAGGGGATAGATTTAGCTATCGGATACAATAAAAAATGGAATGACTTTAGTTTGGGCCTTAACCTTACGCTTTCTTCAAATAACAGTAGAGCTGTTGAGTTAGCTCCCGGCAACGAAGTAATATTAGGTCAAAGACGACCAACCTTGGGAAACCGTTTTGTAAAAATAACAGAGCTTGATGAGGTTGTAGGTCTTTTTCAAGGCTATAAAATAGATGGAATATTTCAAAACCAAACAGAGTTAAACTCCCATACATCGGAAGATGGTACAATAATACAACCAAATGCACAAGTAGGGGATCTAAGATTTATCGATCAAAATAATGATGGTGTTCTTGATGATGAAGATTTAACTACCATAGGTAATCCGTTCCCAGATTTCTACGGTGGTCTAAATATTAATATGTCATACAAAAAGCTAGATTTATCAATGCAATGGTATGGAACCTATGGTAACGATGTATATAATGGTAATTTAGAGTATCAGTTTGCAGGTACTCAAGATTTAAACGTTAGGGCAGGTGCTATAAATCAAGTTTGGACACCTGAGAATACCGGTGCAACTTTCCCGCGATTAACGGAACTAGACCTAAATGGTAATTATCAAAACCCATCAGATTTATTTATCGAGGACGGTTCATATTTAAGGTTAAGAAATATTCAAATAGGCTATAACTTTAACATAAATGGCCTTCAGCGCTGTAGATTATATATTTCTGGACAGAATTTGTTGACTTTTACCAATTATAGTGGTTTTGATCCAGAGGTGTCTTCTGGTGCACCCAATCTAAGTATTATTGAACGATTTGGTGTTGATTTTTCAAGAAACCCGGTTTCCAAGACATATTTAGTAGGATTTAATTTATCAATATAAAATGTTATGAAAAGAACGATTTTAATTTTAATTGCAGTAGTAACTATAATTAATTATAGTTGCGATAAAGAAGATTTGCTGGACCAACCCATTCAGGGAAGACAACAACTGGACGATTTTTTTGCCTCTCAAGCCAATGTTGAAAATTTTGTCAACGGTATTTATAAGAAAGTAAATGGCGAGAGTTGGTGGCAAGTTAATTTTCAAAGACAAATCAATGAAATGGCAACGGATGATAATTGGGCTGGTAATACCCGCCAACCACGGCCAGACATATTTGGAATTGCACAGTACAATGTTTTTCCAGGTTCAACTTATTTTAATTCGTTTTGGGAAAGTCATTATATCGGAATTACTAGAGCAAACATCGCACTCGACAGAATACCTGGCGTAGAAATACCTGACGAAAAGAGAAGTCAGTATTTAGGTGAAGCTAAATTTTTAAGGGCGTTCTTTTATTTTGATTTAGTTAGAAATTTTGGTGGTGTCCCTATAGTAACTAGCTATAATGAAATTTTGGAGCCAACAATTAATGACAAAGAGCGTTCGTCGGTCGAAGAAGTATATGAGTTGATTGAAGCTGATTTATTGCAAGCAATCGATGCTTTGCCATTACGAAGCCAATATGCTGCTTCAGATTTAGGCCGGGCCACAAAAGGAGCTGCACAGTCGCTTTTGGCAAAAGTTTATTTGACAGAAGAAAAATGGGCAGAAGCACAGACTATGGCAAAAAGCGTAATGGATTCAGGTGAATATAGTTTGGAACAAGATTTTGCAGATATTTATAAGGTAGGTAACCCTCATGGGGTAGAATCCATATTTGAAGTAGAATATATCAATGACCCCTCTTTTTCAGAGATTGGAGGACAGTTTTCGATTACTAACGGTAGTCGCGGTGACCGTGGTTGGGGTTGGTGTACACCTTCTAGTGATTTGGAAAATGCTTTTTTAAGTGAAGGTGATGAGGTTAGACTTAGGTCTACAATCATAAAGCACGGAGAAGAAGTATTCGGTGATCCAGAGGTTGAAGCATTTGATGCTGTGCCATCTGAAAATAAATCAGGTCGTACCAATAGAAAATACTACGTACCTACGGCAGATAGGCCAGAACCGTACCAAAGAGGACAAATACCATTATCCTACATACATTTAAGGCTTGCTGACGTTATTTTAATGCATGCAGAAGCTTCCTTTTTTGTGGGTGATGAAGCATCAGCTAAAAACTCTATTAGAATGATACGAGATCGAGTAAATTTGGATACAAATATGTCTTTGTCTGGAAGTGCTCTAAGAGATGCTATTTGGAAGGAAAGAAGACTTGAGTTGGCATTGGAACAGCACAGACTTTACGATTTAAGAAGACAGAAGATAGGTGGTGTGCCAAGAATTGCATTGATTTTAGGACCAAACGGCTCGTGGGTTAAATACAATACAGAAGTAAGTACGGATCCTTTTGAAACCACAAATTTATTGGAATCACAAGACAGTGGAAAATTATTTAATCCAAACATCCATTTATTATGGCCCATTCCACCAGAAGAAATTCAACTTTCTAGAGGAAAGATAGTACAGAACCCTGGATATTAATAAATAAAATTATGAAAGCATTTTTTAAATTAAATATGAAGTTATCAATCTGGTTTATTTGCTTGGCTTTTTTGTCTTGTGTGTCTGAACCAATTGAAATAGATAACTTAAAATTAGAGGGAGACACGGTAAGTAACCTGAAAAGTAAATCTTTTCAGTCAGCTAATATTACCATAAGTTTATTAGAGTCCAAACCAATTTCGCCCTTAATTTATGGAGTCAATAATGATTGGCGAAGAATTAGTGAAGAACAATATAACACATTCGCCAATCTTTTAGGTGACATAAATTATCAAGTTATCCGATTTCCAGGTGGATTCGAGTCAGAGTTTTATGATTGGAGTGAAAATAGAACACCTAAGTGGCGAAATAGACCTGAAACACCTGGAGCTTCCATAGCCACAGTCAAGGAATCGAGACCAAATGCGATTAGTATAGTCTTACCTACTGTAGAAGCAATGAACGTGCAGTTTGGCTCCCCTCAATATTTGGTTGGATTAGAACTTATGAAGAATGAAGCTATAGAAGCCATTAATATTACTGGTGCTGACAATATAACAAGTATTGAAATAGGTAATGAATGGTGGTTACAATTTGGAGGCGGTGTACCAAGGGAAGCTAAGTTGTTTAAATATGCCAATATTGCTAAAGATATAGCTTCTCATATAAGGCTATTTTTTCCAACCGAAGATTTTAAAATTTTAGTAAATGGTGATTATACTCAGCCAGACGAATTTAGAACTATTAATCAGGTATTGGTAGATAGTAATTCACTTCAACATATCGATGGTTTAGCTCTTCATACTTATACTGGCTATGAATCAGCATCACACAATATAAGAGATTTACAAATGAACATAACCGCATGTAAGGAAAATCTAGGTAAAGGTTACCTTTCCCTTTCTGAGTGGGCTCCTTCCAAATTATATAATGAAAGTAAGATATATGCTGAAGGTGCTAATTTACTAGTTGAGCAAATGTTTGAACATGCATGGGCACAGGCGGATGAAGCCGCTTTTTGGCCACCTACCAATCCAGCAATACCTGGTCTAGGATTATTTAATTTCGCATTGACATTAAAATATCCTACAGCACAGTTGTTCGGTGATATGGCCATGGATTTTCGCGGTAGTGTTTTAAATACTGAAACCGATGGAACCATGAGAGTTGTAGCAGCACAAAAGGATAACAATGAGGTTGTTGTATATGTGGTTGGTAAGGATCAACCATATACAAAAATAGAACTGAATATTGATAATAATCAGGCTTTTGACGTTATCTCGTCTTCGCGTTGGGAACCTGGTGACTTGGGTAATACCTCCAGAGCGATTCCTATGAATAAAATTGAAAATGTAGAGTTTAAGCAAATAGCGGGTAATCGATCGGTTAGGTTTGACGTAAATAAAAATAGCACATATACTATTTATAAAATGGTTTTACAGTTGAGATAATTTGGAACTTAGAGTTAGTATTATAGGAATACTTATTATGGTATTTCATTTAAATCAACGCAAGTTTTTTTAAATTTTGACTGTCAAATTACCCTTGATAAATCAAAATTAAGCCTTTTAGAACAGCTCTAATCTTTCTCTTAAAACGTTATTATGCAACTAATTATTCCACCATACGGTTAACATTTATTGCCGAATGGAGCAATAACCTTAGAAAGTCTAACAACTGATTTAGAATATAAAAGATTTTAAAGAAATAATTTACAGGCTGATGAACCGAATAAATTTTAGAGCATTTTTGTTTATCTGGTTGAAGTAGATACCTAAAAATTTATTGGGTTTTATCATTAAACTAATAAGATTAATTGAGGGCTGAAGTGATTATTTTCTAAGGCTTAGAATTCATATTTAAAACAAATCAATACAAATGTCAAATATTAAAAAGTTAGTTTCTCTTGTCCTTTTGGGCTTTTTTGTTTCTTGTAGCTCTGATAGTTTTACGGACCCTAATGATCCAAAATTTGATGATATTTCTGAGGAAAGCTCTGAGGACGCAGAAGATTTAATGAATAACGACCTCACAGCAAATGTTGATGTTACTTTAAGTGTGGACGCAAACGACACCGTTGAAATTAACCCTGAAATATTCGGGGTAAACAACGACTGGCGTCAAATACCGGACAATACTTTTTCAAATTTTGCGACCACAATTTCCAGTATTGGAAATACATTGATGAGATACCCTGGTGGATGGGAATCTGAATTTTATGCCTGGTCTTCAAACGCTACCCCAGGTTGGCAAAATACGCCTGCACAACCGGGAGCATCTGTGACCACTTTAAAAAGTAATATATCTAATTATAGTATTGTAATAGCTACTGTAGATGCTATGAACACAACCCTTGGCACCTCAGAGTACAATGAGGCAATAGATAATCTCAAATCTAGAACCAGAGAAGCCATTACGATCTCAAATATTGGAAACGGTATTGTTGAAATTGGTAATGAATGGTGGCTTCAAGCTGCGGGAGGGGTTTCAAGAGCGGATAAACTAGACAAATATGTTACAATAGCAATGGATTTAGCAGAATATATAAGAACTGAATTTCCTTCTCGTGAATTCAAGTTACTTATTAACGGCGATTACACTAAACCAGAAGAATTTACGACTATGAAGAATAAATTCACGAGAGGTTACGAAGAGATTGATGGGGTTGCACTGCATACATACACGGGCTACCAAACAGATACGCATAATATTGTTGATTTAGAAAGTCGGATAATAGAGTCTGCTAACAACTTTAATCCCAACAAAAACTTTAAATACTTATCAGAATGGATGCCTTCAAGATTATACAATGATAGTGCTTTGTATATGGAAGCAGCTAATCTCATACCAGATATAATTCAAATATATGCAAGGGCAGCATCTGATGCAGCGGCATTTTGGCCACCTATAAATGTTTCTATTCCTGGTTTGGGGTTGACCAGTACAAATTATGCGACCGTTTTTCCTACAGGACAAATATTGGGCGAATTATCTAAATCTTACACGGGAGTAGCTTTAAAGACTAACTCAGACATATTTCATTTGGCGGCTGCCCTCAATGATGATAATACCATGGTAGTTTTTATCACTGGCGGCGATGAATCTGGTAAAACGGTTGGTGTAGAAATTGATGGATTTATAGCTGATTCTATAGAAAATATAGAAAGATATGTACCAACGGATTATAGTGATACAGCTAAAGCAGAACCTTATATTACAGAAACAGCAACGGCGGAAATAAGTTCCAATGGTACTTTGGTTTTGGATGTTAACAAAGAGGGACCTTACCAAATCTACAAAGTTGTATTAAAAGGAAATAGGGGATAATTATACATAAATACAGTTTTTAGAGCTATTTTATTGTCTAGCAATAATGATAATCTTAGCGGAGTATTATTTATGATAAAAGGTTAGAATGTTAAAAAAAGAAAACAACATAAAATTAGATGTGATATGCGGTCCAATTTGGTTGAGTTACGTTGTTTTATTTTTTCTATTGTCCAATTTTTCAGGTCATGCCCAGAATTCAAAAATTATCATAGATAAAGCTATTGCATACCAAACCATCGAGGGTTTTGGAGCTTCAGACGCATGGAGATGCCAGTTCGTTGGTTCAAATTGGCCAGAATCAAAAAAAGAAAGAATAGCAGAGCTACTTTTCAGTAAAGAATTAGATAGTAAAGATAACCCAAAGGGTATTGGTCTTTCGATGTGGCGTTTCTATATTGGTGCAGGTACAACTGAACAAGGGATAGCCTCGGAAATACCTAACGAGTGGCGAAGAGCTGAATCATTTATCGATTCAGACGGCAATTACAATTGGGAAAAACAAGAAGGCCAACAGTGGTTTTTAAAAAAAGCAAAAGATTATGCGGTAGAAAAATTTCTGGCTTTTTCAATTTCAGCACCAGTTTATTTGACTAAAAATGGTAAGGGATTTAACAGCGACCTAGAAAGTAGGAAGCTAAACCTTAAAGAAGATAAGTTTGATGATTATGCAACTTTCATGTTTGAAGTTTTAAAGCATTTTAAAACTGAAGGTATAGACTTTGATTATTTAAGCCCTGTAAACGAGCCACAGTGGGAATGGGAGAAAAAAACCCAAGAAGGTACACCAGCAACTAATGAGGATATCACAGAGCTTGTTAAGTTTTTAAACAACAAGCTAGAGAACAGCAGCCTAAAAACGAATTTGGCTGTTGCTGAATCTGCCGATTTGCGCTGGTTGTATTCAGGTTTCAATAAGCCCAAAAGAGGAAATCAGATTGATTATTTTTTTGGAAATGAGGGTACACTAAAAAATTTGAGTCGTGTGAAACCCGTAATTTCTGGTCATAGTTATTTTACAACCTGGCCAGTTGACAGTTTGGTTCGGATTAGGCTTAAATTAAAAAAAAGACTGAAGAAACATAATTTAGAGTATTGGCAAAGTGAGTTCTGTATCTTAGAAAACAATCCCGATACTAATGGCGGTAACAAAAGGGATTTGGGTATGGATACAGCTCTCTATGTAGCTAGAGTTATACATGCCGATTTGACCTTGACTAATGCCAGCTCATGGCAATGGTGGACCGCACTTTCAAATGCAGATTTTAAAGATGGTTTAATATATCTGGATACTGATGATAGTTCTGACTTGTTTAATTTAGAAAAGCTAAAAAATGATGGAGCTTTTCGGCAATCAAAATTGCTTTGGGCATTTGGTAACTACTCAAGATTTATAAGACCTGGTATGAGACGGATTAATATTGCTGTTGGAGACTTGAAATCAACAATCATAAATCTTAAAGACATTATGCTGTCCGCATATATCAATGAGGCAAAATCAAAAATAGTTGTGGTAGCCATAAATTATGGTCATAATTCCAAAAACTTAGATACAAGCAATTATGATATTGATAGCATGTATGTAACCTCCGAAAATAAAAATTTAGAAAAGACAAAAACGAATAAAAAAACAATCACGTTAGAAGCACGTTCTATAAGTACATTAGTGGGTAGTTTCTAGATAATAAGAATATAGTTATATGATTTCTTTAAAAACTAGAATTAAAAAAGTTGAGTTAGTTTTAATTTGGAGCCTTTGTTTTGCAGCCATTATTTTGAATGGCTGTAAAGACAAGGGTGATGAAAAGTCAAATACTGAAAAGAAAAGACCTAACATCGTTTTTATTCTTGCCGATGATCTTGGAGCATACGATTTAAGTTATGCAGGGAGTAAGTATTATGAAACACCAAATATTGATGCGATAGCAAATGATGGTGTTAGATTTACCCAAGGTTATGCAGCAGCTCAAGTTTGCAGTCCATCAAGAGCGAGTCTGTTTACCGGGCAGTATACGGCACGTCACGGAGTGACGGATTGGATTGGTGCCGCTACCGGAAAAGAATGGGGAGATTATTATAATACAAAAATTATGCCCCCAAAATATGCAATGGAGTTGGCAGAAGAAAATATAACCATTGCGGAAGCACTTAAGCAAAATGGTTATAAAACTTTTTTTGCAGGAAAATGGCATCTCGGTGATGAGCCGCATTCGCCAGAGAATAATGGTTTCGATATTAATAAAGGTGGATGGGAAGTAGGTGGCCCTAAAGGGGGGTACTTTGCACCTTGGAGAAATCCTAAGTTGGACTATAAATATGAAGGAGAAAATCTGACCAAACGATTAGCACTAGAAACAGTTGATTTTATATCTGAAAATAGGGACGAGCCGTTTTTTGCGTTCTTATCTTTTTATGCTGTGCATGGACCTATACAGACTACCGAAGAGAAATGGAATAAGTACAGAGACAAAGCTGAAGCGCAGGGCATCCCAGAATCTGGCTTTGAAATGGAAGCAAGATTGCCTATCAGGAACGTACAAGACAACCCAATATATGCTGGTCTCGTGGAATCTATGGATGACGCTGTGGGTGTTGTTTTAAAGCGATTAGAAGAACTTGGTTTAGAAGAAAATACCATAATTGTATTTACATCCGATAATGGAGGAGTTGCTAGTGGCGATGCATTTTCTACAACGAATTTTCCCTTAAGAGGTGGTAAGGGTTACCAATGGGAAGGTGGGATTAGAGAACCATATCTAATTAAGGCCCCAATGTTAAAAGATACTCCTGAAAAAGTAGACTATCCAGTTTCAGGAATAGATTTATATCCTACTCTCTTAGATTTAGTTGGAGTTGATAAAGATCCAAGTCAAATAATTGATGGTGTGAGTTTGCTGCCGCTTTTAGAAGGAAAATCATTGGTAGCTAGACCATTATTTTGGCACTACCCACATTATGGAAACCAAGGCGGAGACCCTGTTAGTATGATTAGAAGAGAAGAATATAAACTTATTCATTACTGGGAGGATGGACACGATGAGTTATATAATTTGTCGAATGATCCCGCTGAGAGAAATGATATTTCGGAAGGCAGCGAAGCAATCGTAAAAAGCTTAAGAACGGAATTGGACGATTATTTAGAAAACGCAAATGCAAATATTCCAGAAATCTATCCTAATTACGATGCTGCAAAAGCGGAAGCAAAGTATGAGGAAAGAAAAACCAAAACTTTGCAGCAATTGGAGAAACAACGAATGGATTTTTTGGGTAAAGACTTTAAGCCCAATGAAAACTGGTATGATAGCAGTTTGAATACCAAAGATTAAGCTTCGTAAGAAAGAGACGTCTTTAACTAACTAAACTATAATGGTTAATACAAAATTTAATTTTACTTATCTGCTGTTTTTGGCGCTAGTATCTGCAATGGGCGGATTTCTATTCGGTTACGATTGGGTAGTTATAGGCGGTGCAAAACCATTTTATGAGTTATTTTTTGATATAGCATCACAGCCTACTTTACAAGGTTGGGCTATGAGTAGTGCCTTAATAGGTTGTATTTTAGGTGCAGTAATTTCTGGATTTGTGGCCGATAAATTTGGTAGAAAATTACCATTAATATTTTCAGCAGCTTTATTTACCATTTCAGCTTTTGGAACTGGTTATGCAGATAATTTCACACCTTTTATTATATATCGACTTATCGGTGGTCTGGGTATTGGGATGGCATCAACATTATCTCCAATGTACATTGCCGAAATTGCTCCAGCAAAGTATCGTGGACAGTTTGTAGCCATTAATCAGTTAACTCTTGTAATTGGTATTTTGGCAGCACAAGTCGCAAACTTTTTTATTGCCGAAGCCATTCCAGATAGTAGTACTCCAGAAATGATTTTAGGCTCATGGAACGGACAAACAGGGTGGCGTTGGATGTTTTGGGCAGAACTTATTCCCGCAATTCTATTTTTTGTTTTAATGTTTGTTGTACCTAAAAGTCCAAGATTCTTAGTTAAAATTAACGAATCAGAATCAGCTAAAAAAGTACTTGCAAAAATTGGAGGTGATGCTTATGCTGATGATGAATTGAATGCTATTAAATTAACATTGAAAGAAAGTGGTACTTCAAAAATTAAATTTTCAGATTTTAAAAACCCTAAAATTAAGCCTATCTTAATTATAGGTATTGTATTGGCGGTATTCCAACAATGGTGTGGTATTAATATCATTTTTAATTATGCTGAAGAAATATTCACAGCTGCAGGGTATAGCGTTGGTGACATGTTATTTAATATTGTAATAACGGGTAGCGTAAACCTAATTTTCACCTTAGTGGCTATGCGAACAGTGGATAGTTGGGGACGTAGAAAATTAATGCTATTAGGGTCTATTGGCTTAGGAGTGGTATATCTTATTTTAGGTGGCGCTTACTATTTTCAATTTACAGGATGGCCCGTATTATTACTGGTAATTACTGCAATTGCTATTTATGCCATGTCTCTGGCACCAATTACATGGGTAGTGTTATCCGAAATTTTCCCTAATAAAATACGTGGTATAGCCATGTCTATAGCTACATTTTCGTTGTGGATAGCATCGTTTATTTTAACATTTACATTTCCAATTTTAAATGATGCTTTGGGTGCTTCAGGAACCTTTTGGGTGTATAGTGCCATTTGTATAGCAGGCTTCCTGTTTATACGAAGTAAATTACCTGAAACAAAAGGTAAAAGTTTGGAAGAAATTGAAATGGAATTTACAAAAGATAAATAATATTTTGAAGATGATATTAAACTCTAGAATATACAAAACGTTAGGACTTGCTTTGTTGTTATGCATCAATTTTGCTTGCGCTCAAACTAAAGAAATTTCATCTTCTAAAAAAGATAACCTAGCAGCTCATTACCTTGATTCACTTAAAACAAAATTAAAGGTAAAATGGCCTAAAAACCATATGATAAACTTGGTGTTTCATGGACATTCTGTTCCAACGGGTTATACTACTGGAGGGGTTTTAGACCGCTTGAATGCTTATCCTTACAGAACATTAAAGAAGGTTAATGATTTTTATCCATATTCCGTAGTCAATACCATTACAACTTCAATTGGTGGAGAGCAAGCGGAACAAGGTGCTAAACGTTTTAAGGAAGAAGTACTAAATCATAAACCAGATGTACTTTTTATCGATTATGGATTGAATGATAGAAGTATAGGTTTAGAAAGGGCTAAAGTAGCTTGGGAACAAATGATTGAAGAAGCCTTAGAATATGGAACAAAAGTGATTCTATTAACACCAACACCAGATTTAAAGGAGGATATTACTGCTGAAGAAACACCATTAGCGAAACATAGCCATCAAATTAGAGCGTTGGCGAAAAAGTATAACGTTGGTTTGGTAGATAGTTATGCGCTGTTTAAAGCCTTAGCAGAAATTCAACCATTAAAAGGCTATATGTCGCAAAACAATCATATCAATCAAAAAGGGCATCAATTTGTAGCCGATGCTATTTTCGAATATTTCAAAATATAACAAAAAGAAAAGGAGAATCTAACTTAGATGAAGTTATTTAACGCCATAAAAACCTTTATAATTTGCTTGTCAATACTTGCTCTAAATGCCTGTATGGATACTACGCAAAAGCATATGGATTTAACTGGTGAATGGAACTTTGCAATAGATTCGTTAGATGTTGGTGAAATTGAGAATTGGTTTTCTAAAGGTTTAACTGATATTGTAAAATTACCGGCTTCCATGGCTGAAAATGGCAAAGGAAATGATGTTACTGTCACTACAGATTGGACGGGAAATATGTGGAATGATAGTCTCTGGTACAAAGATCCGAAAATGAAGAAATACCGCCAAAAAGGGAATGTGAAAGTCCCGTTTTGGTTAACACCAGTTAAGGATTATAAAGGTGCTGCTTGGTATCAAAAAAACATCAATATATTAGAAGATTGGAATGGTAAAAAAATCACCCTTCATTTAGAGCGTGTACATTGGGAATCCACAGTTTGGGTAGATGATAAAAAGGTGGGCATGCAAAATACCCTTGCAACGTCGCATGATTATGATTTAACTGAATTTTTAACTGCTGGTAATCACGCTATTTCTATTCGAGTAGACAACAGAGTAAAAGATATAAATGTTGGTATAGACGCACACAGTATTTCAGATAATACACAATCTAATTGGAATGGTATTGTGGGAGATATAGAACTTCGAGCTACACCTAAATTGTCTTTGAGTTTAGTTAAATTGTATCCTGATATTTCAACTAAAACGGTTAAAGTTGTTGCTCAGATAGAAAATTATTCTGAAAATAGTAATGCAACTTTAATGCTTCAAGCTAAAGAGAAATCACTTAAATCAGAGGTTTTAGGTGAAGTAAAAAAAGAAATCAAACTTAATTCAAATAATGAAATTGAAGTAGTGTATGATATGGGTGATAATCCAAAATTATGGGATGAATTTAACCCGAATTTATACGAAATGCAACTCACTTTAAAATCGGATTTTGGTACTGATTCCAAAATAATTGATTTTGGAATGCGAGAGTTTAAAGCCGATGGCACCGTATTTAAAGTTAACGGTCGACCTATATATTTAAGAGGAACGTTGGAATGTGCCATTTTTCCAAAAACAGGCTATCCACCAACCGACGTCGACTCTTGGAAACGTATTTATAAAATAATACGAGCACATGGTTTAAACCACATGCGTTTTCATTCTTGGTGTCCGCCAGAAGCAGCTTTTGATGCTGCAGATGAAATGGGTGTATATATTCAAGCTGAAGCATCAGCGTGGTTAGATAATCTTGGCGATGGAACATTAGTCGATAAATGGCTCTACAAAGAAGGGGAAGCCATTATAAATGCTTTTGGTAATCATCCGTCGTTTGTAATGATGACTTACGGTAACGAACCAAGTGGTAAGTATCACAAGGAGTATTTAACCAAGTACGTTGATCATTTTAAAAATTTTGATAATAGACGATTATACACTAGTGGTGCGGGGTACCCATATTTGGATAATATGGATTATTACAATCATAGAGGTCCTAGAATACAAGGCTGGAATGAAAACCTAAAAAGCGTAATCAATGCAAAACCACCAAGTACAGAATTTGATTGGAGTAAATTCATAGATAAAACACCAATGCCTTATGTTAGTCATGAAATGGGACAGTGGTGCGTATATCCCAACTTCAAGGAAATGTCAAAATACACAGGTGTTTTAAAGCCTAAAAACTTCGAGATTTTTAAAGAAACCTTAGAGAAAAACAACATGGAAAAATTAGCCGATAGTTTTCTTTTAGCCTCTGGTAAATTACAAACCCTGTGTTACAAAGCAGATATTGAAGCGGCTTTAAGAACCAAGGGAATGGCAGGTTTTCAATTATTAGATTTACACGATTTTCCCGGTCAAGGTACTGCTTTGGTTGGTGTTTTAGATGCGTTTTGGGATGAAAAAGGCTATGTGAGTCCAGAAGAGTTCAAACAATTTAGTGGTGAGACGGTGCCGTTAGCACGTTTACAGCAGCGAACTTTTAAGAATACTGACACTTTTTCAGCAGATGTTGAAATTGCTCATTTTGGCGAAAATGAGTTGAAAAATGTTGTGCCAGAATGGACTTTGTCTAAACCTGACGGTAGTATTTTTACTAAAGGCGAATTGAATAACACAGATATTTCAAATGGTAATGGCATTCAATTAGGTACAATCAATCAACCATTACATGCAATTACTAAAGCTCAAAAACTGACTTTAAATGTTATGGTCAATAACTTTAAAAACAGTTGGGATATTTGGGTGTATCCAAATGAAAAATCACCAATAGAAAATAAGAATGAGTATAAGGTAGTTAGTAAGTTGGATGCTAAAACTATTGACTATTTAATTAGAGGTGGCAATGTATTGCTAAACATTACCAAAGGTGAAATCGTTCCAGAATATGGCGGCGATATTGGTATCGGGTTTTCAAGTATTTTTTGGAATACCTCTTGGACTAAAGAGCAGAAGCCTCATACACTAGGAATTCTTTGCAATCCTGAGCATCCAGCACTGGCACATTTTCCAACCGAGTATCATTCCAATTGGCAATGGTGGGATGCTATGAGTCATTCAAATGTTATCATTTTTGATGAGATGCCAGAGTTGAACCCAATTGTTAGAGTGGTAGACGATTGGTTTAAAAACAGAAAAACAGCCCTCATTTTTGAAGCTAAAGTGGGTAACGGAAAATTGCTGTTTTCTGGAATTGATTTACACACAAATTTGAATGAGCGATTAGAAGCACAACAGCTTTTGTATAGCTTAGAAAATTATATAAATGGTGAAGCTTTTAATCCAAAAACTAGCATCACCATTCAACAATTAGAAAAAATAATAGAGTATTAATAAGCATTTACAATAAGTGTAGAGTAAAAATATAAAATATGAAAACTGTAAAAGCCTGGGAAGAAAAAGTAATCATTCCTACTTATGAAGTTGGAACTCCTGAAAAATATCCTGTTTTTTTGGAAAAGCGCGTATATCAAGCCAGCAGCGGATCGGTTTATCCGCATCCTGTAATTGAAAAAATTAGTGATACTAAAGTAGAAAAAGAATGGAATGCTATTTTTATAGAAAACGATTATATAAAACTGATGATTTTACCGGCTTTGGGCGGAAGAATCCAAAGAGCTTATGATAAAATTCGTAAACGTGATTTTGTATATTATAATCACGTTATAAAACCAGCTCTTGTTGGATTAACAGGACCATGGATATCAGGAGGCATTGAATTTAACTGGCCGCAACACCACAGACCAAGTACTTACGACCCAACAGATTTTTATATTGAAGATAACAAAGATGGCAGTAAAACCGTTTGGGTTAGCGAATTAGAACGTATGTTCCGCACTAAAGGAATGGCTGGTTTTACCTTACACCCAGACAAGGCATATATAGAAATTAAAGCACATTTATACAATCGAACACCACATCCACAAACCTTTTTATGGTGGGCAAACCCTGCAGTGGCGGTAAACGACCATTATCAATCGGTATTTCCACCTGATGTAAATGCAGTTTTCGACCATGGTAAACGTGATGTTTCAGAATTCCCAATTGCGAAGGGCGAATATTACAAAGTAGATTATTCACCAGGAACAGACATTTCTAAATATAAGAACATTCCTGTGCCAACAAGTTACATGGCGATTACTTCAAAATACGATTTTGTAGGGGGTTACGAAAATGATTCGAAAGGCGGATTGTTGCATGTTGCAGACCATAATGTGTCACCTGGAAAAAAACAATGGACTTGGGGTAATGGCGAATTCGGAAAGGCATGGGACAGGAATTTAACAGATAAGGACGGCCCATACATAGAGTTAATGTGTGGTGTTTATACCGATAATCAACCCGATTTTTCATGGATGCATCCGTATGAAGAAAAAAGCTTTAAACAGTATTTTATGCCATACTACAACGTAGGTGTTGTTAAAAATGCAACCAAAGAAGCTTTGGTAAACCTTGAAATGGTTGATGGCAAAGCTTTAGTTAAGGTTTATGTTACGTCAACTTATGATAAATGTGTTATTACGTTAAAAACAGATGGAAAGGTATTGCATGAAGAAGTTTTAAATCTTTCTCCAGAACATGGTTTTGAACAATCAATCGAAATAGGCGCTATTGTTTTTGATGATTTACAAATTTCAGTAAATGATAGTCAAGGAAACGTATTGGTAGCGTGGGAGCCAGATAAAGATATATCTGATGAAATCCCAGAACCGGCAAAAGCAGCAAAAGCACCTCAAAATATTGATACGGTTGAAGGCTTATATTTAAGAGGATTGCACTTAGAGCAATACAGACACGCGACATTTGACGCTACAGATTATTATGTTGAAGCGTTAAGAAGGTCACCAAAAGATGTGCGTTGTAATAATGCCATGGGACTTTGGTACATGCGTAAAGGGCAGTTGGAAACCGCGATTGGTTATTTCGATACGGCTATTGAAACGCTTACAAGTCATAATCCAAATCCGTATGATGGTGAACCGTACTTTAATAAAGGATTAGCCCTAAGTTTCTTGGAAAAAAAAGATGAAGCCTATGCAAGTTTTTTCAAATCATGTTGGAACGCTCAATGGCAAGATGCGGGCTACTTTAACTTAGCGCAGATTGATTGTTCTAGAGGCGATTTAGAAAAAGCTTTAGATTTAGTGGATAGGGCCTTAATTAAAAACTGGCACAACCATAAGGCAAGACACTTAAAAATTGTCATTTTAAGAAAACAGGGCAAAATAGAAGCTGCTAAAAAACTGATAGAAGAGTCACTGGTTATTGATAAATTCAACTTTGGTGTTTTATACGAGCGCTATATCCTATCGTTGAAGCAAGAAGATTTTGATGGGTTCAAACATATCTTAAGAGGTAATGCCCATAACTACATTGAGTTTTCTTTGGATTATGCTATGGCGGGCCAGTTTGATGAAGCCATAAATTTATTAAAAGTGCATACCAATGTAATTGACGTCGTATATCCGATGGTGTACTATTTTATGGGTTGGTATTTTGACCAAAAAGGAAATAGTTCTCACGCTTTGGAGGCATATAAAAAAGCATCTCAAATGCCTGATAAATACTGTTTTCCTAATAAAATTGAAGATGTTCTAGCGCTACAAGCAGCTTGTAAGACAAATCCAAGCGATGCTAAAGCCTTTTGTTATTTAGGTAATTTTTGGTACGCCAAGAGACAATATAAAGAAGCACAAAAGTGTTGGGAATCATCGGTAAAATTAGATGATAGTTTTGCTATTACACATCGTAATTTGGCGTTATTATACTATAATAAAACTAATCAAAAAGAGTTAGCTCAGACGCATTTGGAAAAAGCATTTGAATTGGATAACACAGATGCGCGTTTGCTTATGGAGTTAGACCAGTTGTATAAGAAAATTAACGTATCTGTAGGAAAACGTTTAGCGTTGCTTGAGGAGTACATAGACTTAACAAATTCTAGAGACGATTTATACTTAGAGCGTATTTCATTATATAATTTGAAAGGCGATTTTGAAAAAGCAAAAGAACTTATCGATAATCGACAATTCCATCCATGGGAAGGTGGTGAAGGTAAAGTGCCATTTCAGTATTTAACCTGCTATACAGAACTTGCTAAAAAGTACATCAATTTAAAGAATTTTGATGCAGCCATAGAACTCTTAGAGCAGGCCAAAACGTATCCACATAATTTAGGTGAAGGTAAGCTGCACGGTACTGTGGAGAATGATATTGATTATTGGTTAGGGTGTGCCTATGAAGGTTTAGTTGAAGCAGACAAGGCTAAGACCTATTTTGAGTTGGCTTCTGAAGGATTGAGCGAGCCAAGTCAAGCAATATTTTATAACGACCAGCAACCTGATAAAATATTCTATCAAGGCTTAGCATTGCAAAAACTAGGTAGAATAGATGAGGCAAACACCAGATTTGATAATTTATTGAATTATGGAAAAGCACACATGAATGATGACGTAAAACTAGATTATTTCGCTATTTCACTACCAGATTTATTGATTTGGGAAGAAAACCTAAATGTGATTAATAAGATTCACTGTAATTATATGATTGGCTTAGGCCAATTAGGTAAAAGGAATGATGCAAAAGCAACAGATGCTTTAATGAATGTTATCGATACTAATTTATCACATATTCCGGCGCATATTCATCAGGCACTGATGGGTGTTAAATATTAAAATTTAGTCTATAATGAATGTATTGAATATTGTTAAAAGTGTTCTATTCGGCACTTTGATCTGTATGGCATTTAAAGCATGTGCACAAAAAACTAATCCCAATATTGTCATTATATATGTTGATGATTTAGGATACGGAGACATTGGTGTTAATGGCGCAATTGGTGTTAAAACACCACATATCGATATATTGGCGGAAAATGGTTTAAACCTCACCGATGCACATTGTTCGTCATCAACATGCACGCCATCAAGATATTCATTATTGACTGGAAGTTATGCATTTAGAAATAATGCGGCAATTTTAGAAGGTGATGCACCTTTGATTATAGATCCAAATATGAAAACCTTACCCAAAATGCTTCAAAAAGCAGGGTATAAAACTGGCGTCGTTGGTAAATGGCATTTAGGATTGGGCAAGGGTAAAATAAACTGGAATGAAAAAATTCCGCTAGGCCCTGAAGAAGTTGGTTTTGATTATAGCTTCTTGATTCCTGCCACAGGCGATAGAGTGCCTTGTGTATTCCTTGAAAATCAAGAGGTGGTTGGTTTAAATCCAAACGACCCCATAACGGTGAGTTATGAGACAAGAATAGAAGGGTATCCTTGGGGGTTTCAACATCCAGAATTATTAAAACAGCACACCGACCCGTATCATCAAGGTTCAATAATTAACGGCATTAGTAGAATTGGCTATATGAAAGGTGGAAAAGATGCCCTTTGGGTGGATGAAAAAATCCCTTTTGTACTTTCTCAGAAAGCCACTGATTTTATTGATGAAAGTAAAGAACTTCCGTTTTTTCTCTATTTTTCATTACATGATATTCATCAACCAAGAATGGCTAATATCAAATTTGTTGAAAGTAGCACTATGGGCCCGCGCGGTGATGTGATTGCTCAAATGGATTGGTGCGTGGGGCAAATTACGCAAGCGTTGGAAAAGCAAGGTTTGCTAGAAAATACCTTGTTGATTTTCACAAGTGATAACGGACCAATTCTAGATGATGGTTATTTGGATTATGCTAGAGAATTGGTGGGCGACCACAAACCAGGAGGTGTTTATAGAGGAAGTAAATATTCTGCTTATGAAGCAGGAACACGAGTGCCAACTATTGTGCATTGGCCAAAAAAGGTAAAACCAGGTGAGAGTGCTGCATTGTTATCTCAAGTAGATTTATATGCTTCGTTGGCTTCATTAGTAAATCAAAACCTAACATCTGGAAATGCTGTTGATAGTCAAAACTTTATGGATTCATGGTTGGGGAAATCAAATAAAGGACGTGAATTTCTTTTGGAAGAATCCTATACCTATGGCTTAAGAATGGCCCAGTGGAAGTATATTAAACCAAAAGATAAACCAGTCCCAAACTGGATTGTCCAAAAATTTGTGGATCCTGGATTTAGAGCAGAACCACAATTGTACGATTTAAACAAAGATTCTTCAGAATCGAATAATATAGCGAATGACAATTCTGAAATTATAGCCAGAATGGAGGCAAAATTGAAAGAGATATTAGGAGAATAAAACTATACTAAAACCTTGGACTAGAACACGAATAACTTTTTTAAATACTTAGAGGCAATTCGTTGCCCGCTGTGAAAATGAACACTAAAGTGAGAAAAGTATTAAATCAACTTATAAAACTACTATGAGATTTTTTCAAATAACAATTTTAATTATAACGTTTGTTATTAGCGCCTGTACTTCACCCCAGAAAGAAGAAATAGATTTGTCTGGGCAATGGGAAGTGAAACTAGATTCAAACAATACTGGAATAAAAGAAAAATGGGCAGCCAGTACATTTTCAGGAACACCAATTAATATGCCCTCTACTTTAGATGAAGCAGGTTTAGGAACCCCAGATACGTTAAGACCAGCTATCAATAATTATGTCATGTCAAATTTGGCAAGAAAGCATCAATATATAGGAAAAGCATGGTACCAAAGAGAAGTTGAAATTCCCAGTTCTTGGGAGAATAAAACCATTTCATTAAACTTAGAACGTGTTTTATGGGAATCCACAGTGTATTTGGATGGTGAAATGATTGGGATTGCAAACAGTCTTATAGGTAATCATAACTTCGAATTACCAAAAACAACAAGTTCAGGAAAACATGTGTTAACTGTTGTTGTCGATAATTCCAACAAGTTTCCTAATATTAACGTTGCAGGTTCACGCTATCCGATTAAGGTAAACCAAGATATGGCACATGCCTACACCAATCATACACAGATAAAATGGAACGGTATTATTGGAGATATTTCGCTTAGTGTATCGGCATCTAACAGACCTCATAATATTCAGGTGTATCCAAATCAAGATTTAGAAACCTTAAAAGTAACTTTTGAGCAACCTATTGAGGTTGACGGCAAAGTTGAAGTAAAAATTCAAAACATAAATGGTGAAAATATTTTTAAAGCGCAACGACCAGTTTCAGCAAAATCGAACAACTTATTTGAAATAGGCTTAGGTAAACCTGAAGCACTTCAATTATGGGACGAATTTAATCCTAACCTTTACACCGTTTCGATAACCACAAACACAGGGACTATAAGTACAGAATTTGGTTATAAAGTAGTGGGGAATAGTAATGGTGACCTTACGTTAAACAATCGTCGCATTTTTCTAAGAGGAAATTTAGAGTGCGTGATTTTTCCTTTAACAGGCCGTCCACCAATGGAAAAATCAGAATGGGCAACCTTAATAAAACAGGCCAAGGCTTATGGATTGAATCACTTGCGTTTTCATTCATGGTGTCCTCCAAAAGCTGCTTTTGAAGCTGCAGATGAAGCAGGGTTTTATTATCTGGTAGAATTGCCACATTGGAGCTTGAAAGTAGGGGAAGATGAAAAAACCACACAGTTTTTGAGAGCTGAAGGCCAAAAAATTATCAAGGATTATGGTAATCACCCTTCGTTTCTTTTTATGGCTTTAGGGAATGAGCTTGAAGGTGATGAAAATTTATTGAACACTATGGTTTCAGAATTAAAGGCAACAGACAAAAGACATATGTACATCACCACTGTTTATTCCTTTCAGCCGCACAGGAGAGAATCGTCTCTCGGAAAAATACCACAACCACAAGATGATTTTTTCATCACACAATATACAGACAAAGGATGGGTGCGCGGACAAGGTATTTTTAATGATAAATCACCTCATTTTAATACAGATTATTCTTCCACTAGTGAACATATAAATACACCTTTAGTATCTCATGAAATTGGCCAGTATTCTGTGTACCCAGATATGAGTGAGATTGAAAAATACACAGGAGTTCTAGCCCCGCTAAATTTTATTGCCGTAAGAAACGATTTAGACAAAAAAGGTTTATTGGACCTTGCTCCAGATTTTACACATAATTCAGGAAAGTTGGCAGCTATCTTATATAAAGAAGAAATAGAACGTGCCATGAAGACGCCTAGTTTTGATGGTTTTCAGCTATTACAATTACAAGATTATCCAGGTCAGGGTACAGCTCTGGTAGGCTTACTTAATGCGTTTTGGGAATCTAAAGGCGTAATTTCAGCCGAAGAATTTAGGCAGTTTAATAGCGAATTAGTACCTCTTTTAAGGTTTGAAAAGGCCGTTTATGAAAGTGGTGAAACGTTTAAGGCCATAATTGAGGTCGCTAATTTCTTCAAACCGCTAGAAAATCAAAATTTAAATTGGAGTATTACAGATGAAGCTGAAAATGTAATGAATAATTCTAAAATTCAAGGTGCTAATTTGGCTATTGGTAACAATACTAATTTAGGTGAAATTGCTTATAAAATCAATACAGATAAAGCCAAAAAACTAAAAGTAGAAGTAAGTTTAGAAGGTACAGAATACAAAAATTCATGGCATATTTGGGTATATCCTAAAGACGTGAGTTTAACTAAAAAAGATATCGTAGTAACGACGTCTTTTGCAGTTGCAGAACAAGCACTTAAAAAAGGAGGAAAGGTATTATTGAATCCAGATTTTAAATCATTAAAAGGTATCGAAGGAAGATTTGTACCTGTATTTTGGAGTCCTGTACATTTCCCTAATCAGCCGGCAACAATGGGTGTTATGGTAGATAAAGCACATGCGGCGTTTAGTGCTTTTCCGACAGATACACATTCTAACTGGCAGTGGTGGGATTTGTGTATCAATTCAAAATCAGTTATCACGGATTCATTAGATGTAACTCCAATAGTTCGTGTGATAGATAATTTTGTGAGCAACCATGATTTATCTAGTGTTTTCGAGGTAAAAATAGGTAACGGTACTTTAGTTTTCTCTTCAATAGACTTGGTCTCTAATTTAAAAGAAAGACCAGTAGCGCGACAACTAAGACACAGTTTATTGGAATATATGGGGAGTGACGCTTTTGACCCTTCTAAATTTATTGAATTGAGTAAGCTAAGAAATTTAAGACAGCGTCAAAAAAATAAAAATTTTGAATCAGAAGATATTTATGAAAATTAGTTCATGTATGTCTCCGCTTTTATTATTCACATTAATTCGGCTAAAGATGATGTGATAAATGAAAATATAAGATTTTTTTCACTAAAAAAATTAAAGTAGGTAATGAACGAAATAAAAGTTGCGTCTCCTGGAAGGATAAATCTAATAGGAGAACATATAGATTATAATGACGGTTTTGTGCTTCCTGCGGCAATTGATAAATGTATTTACATAACAATCAGATCCAACGGGCATAATAGTCGCTGTACTATTACCAGTGTTGGTTTCGATAGTGTCCTAGTTGTTGATTTAAGTAATCTGGTCAAAGGAACAGAGAGTTGGCATAATTATGTCATCGGCGTACTTGCTGAAACCCAAAAGCTAACGGACGGTCTTGGCGGATTTGATTGCGAAATGGAAAGTAAAGTACCGGTAGGCTCAGGTGTAAGTTCTTCGGCAGCTCTAGAGTGTGGTCTGGCCTTCGGGCTTAATGAATTATTTGGTTTGGGTCTGGATAAATGGCAGCTAATTAAAATTGGTCAAATGGCGGAACATAATTATGTAGGAACCAAATGTGGCATTATGGATCAATTCGCATCTGTTATGGGAAAAGAAAACCATACTATGTTATTAGACTGTAGTTCTCTGGATTTTGAATATATAGAAACAGTTATAGAGCCTTATCGACTTCTTCTATTAAACACCAATGTAGCCCACAATCTATCCATGGGTGAGTATAACAAACGAAGGGAAGAATGCGAAGAAGGCTTGAAAATTCTTGCCGTAGCTCACAAAGTAGAAAAATCGTTTCGAAGCATTACTCTAGAAATGCTACAGGCATCAAAGGGAGAAATGCGAGAAGTAGTTTACAACAGATGTACCTTTGTGGTGGAGGAAATTAATAGGGTTTTAAAGGCCGTAGATTATTTGAAAAATCACAAACTGAAGGAGTTTGGTGACTTAATGTACCAGACCCATGAGGGTTTGAGCAAATTATATGAGGTTAGTTGTCCTGAACTAGACTTTCTGGAAGAACTCGCAAAAGAAGAGTCTCATATTTTAGGAGCAAGAATGATGGGTGGTGGTTTTGGGGGGTGTACTTTAAACCTTATCCATAAAGAAGCCGTCTCAGAATTTGTGGGCAAGACTTCTAAAGCGTACAAAGCCAAATTTGGTATTGAACTTACTTATTTTGAAACCGTTCCCAGTCAAGGAACACACCTAATTTAAATTACTTATGGCACTAGATTTGAACGAACATCCACATAGAAGGTATAATATCCTTACAGGAGAATGGGTGCTGGTATCCCCACATCGTACCAAAAGACCGTGGCAAGGGAAACAGGAAAGAACAAATCAGGAGCGTAAGCCAAGTTATGATCAGAAATGCTACCTATGCCCTGGTAATACAAGAGCCAATGGAATCACGAATCCTAAATACAAATCCACCTATAGCTTTACCAATGATTTCTCCGCTCTACTATCCGACACTCCGCTGGAAGAAATAGAAAATGGCCTTTTGAAAGCCAATGGGGAAAGTGGTTTATGTAAAGTGGTTTGTTTTTCTCCAGACCATTCCCTTACACTTCCGCTTATGAAAGAAGAAGCCATAAAAGAAATAATATCTCTTTGGCAAGATGAATACAAAACCTTGGGAGGTACAGATGGCATCAACCACGTACAAATCTTTGAGAACAAAGGTGGCACTATGGGTTGCAGCAATCCTCACCCACACGGCCAAATTTGGTCCCAAAGTTCTATACCACAGGAAGTCGTCAAAAAAACAACCCATCAAAAAGCCTATTGGGATAAAAAAGGGAATAGTCTTCTAGGGGATTATTTATCTCAGGAGTTAAAGGAAAAAGAACGGGTTCTTTTTGAGGATGAGCACTTTATCGCATTGATTCCCTATTGGGCAGTATGGCCTTATGAGGTTATGATTGCACCAAAAAAACAGTATAAGCACATTGGCCAGCTGAATAATAAAGAAAAGAACAGTTTTGCAAAAATCATTAAACAGGTCACCATTGCTCATGACAACTTGTTCGAGACCTCGTTTCCCTATTCTATGGGCATACACCAAGCACCAACAGATGGTAAAACCTATGAGGAATGGCATTTTCATATGTCCTTTTACCCACCTCTTTTGCGCTCCGCTACAGTAAAAAAATTTATGGTTGGTTATGAAATGTTTGCCAACCCGCAACGGGACATAACTGCGGAGCAAGCAGCTATAACCTTAAAAAAATTACCTACAATGCATTACAGCCAAAAAGAATAAACTATTATGAAAAAAAATAAGGTGATTGTAACAGGTGGTTGTGGCTATATTGGTTCTCATACCGCCGTAGCTCTTATTGAAAATGGGTTTGATGTTGTAATTATTGATGATTTATCCAATTCCGATTCTGTTATACTATCTCAGATTGAAAAGATTACTTCATTCAAGCCACTTTTTGAAAAGATGGATCTAAAGGATATTGAAGCGACCAGAGCTACTTTTAAACGTCACGAAGATGCTGTTGCAGTAATTCATTTTGCTGCTTTTAAAGCGGTTGGAGAGTCAATTCAAAATCCTATAAGTTATTATAAAAACAATATTTTTGCTTTAATTAATACTCTCGAGAGTCAAATCGAAGCTAAAATTCCAAGAACAATATTTTCTTCTTCGGCTACTGTATATGGAGAACCCGAAACACTCCCTATTTCTGAGGAACAGCAAGTTAAACGTCCATTTTCAGTTTATGGGAATACCAAAAAAATCGGTGAAGAGATTTTGGAAGATACTGTTGCTTCCAACGATGAGTTTTCTGCAATTTCATTGCGTTATTTCAATCCTATTGGTGCCCATGATACCTCATTAATTGGTGAATTACCTAATGGTGTGCCTAACAATTTGATGCCCTTCATCACCCAGACAGCGGTCGGAATAAGATCAGAGTTAAGTGTTTTCGGAAACGACTATAACACTAAAGATGGCACTCCAATTAGAGACTATATTCATGTAGTTGATTTAGCCATCGCACATGTAAGGGCGTTGGAGTATATGCTGGAAAGCGAAGACAGAAATTTTTGGGAAGTATTTAATTTGGGTACTGGAAAAGGAGTAAGTGTTTTGGAAATGATTAAAGCCTTTGAATCAGTCACTAAAAAGAAATTGAATTATCGCATTGTCGATAGAAGACATGGCGATGTTCCACAGCTTTATGCCTCTTCCAATCTTGCTGAACGAAAATTAAAATGGAAAGCCACCAAAGATCTGCACGAAATGATTTTATCTTCTTGGCGATGGGAACAGAAATTTCGTGAAAATTCAATGAAAACGTAGTCAATTAGACTAATAGCTTTTTTGATGGATATACATCCAGTCACCAATTTAAAGTATAAAATTTTTAGAAGAAACAGGCTTTGTAACAGTCGTTGAGCGAAAAGTTGAATGGGAAGAAATTAAAGAACAACTTCGTCCCAACACACACAAGCCCCTTGATTCTATTTTGCAACCTGGCTCTTTGGTATTTAAAAAGACCAAATCATGTGTTCCCAATATTTATGATTCTTCGCAGAAGAGACGATGGAAAATAGGTACAAATTGGAAGTATCCGGACGATTCTAAAAGTTCCATAAAAGGAAAAGAAAACCACCTCTTAGTAGATGGTCTACGAAGACGTTATATTATACTATGATTGGGCAGTCCGCACCATGTTTATGAAAATATGGTGAAATTCTTTTTTAGTTAGATCGTGATAGGTTGAATCAATCCTTTTCTATTTTTTTGCAGCATAGTATCGTCTAGTCCAGTTTGTTTCTTTAATAAAAAACATAATCAGATTCAATCGTCGGTAATGTGCAATTGGCATATTCAATCTTTATTTTGACATCATAAATAAATTCGGTGCCCGGTTTGTTTAGATTTGATTTGAACAATTTTTTCTATACTTATTAGATGTTCTTTTTCAAATTTAGTACAGGAGAGGTTGAGGGTTTTAAAGTGTTCTAATGTTTATAGCTCAGCAATTTGACAACCATTATTTTTAGAATTATAAGATGAGGTAAGTCAGCAAGTAATTTAAAAATATCATCTGTAATTTGCGTGCTTCCAAGGTCAAGTATAGCGATCTGGGGCACTATACATATTAGTGATTTCACCTTTACATCGGTTAAGTTGGGTAAATTTAAAGCTGAAAATAGTTAAGAAATTAGTGTTCATACTTATCAATTCAACATGTAATCCCAAATTTTCATAGGGGTTAAACTGTCTATAGATGCCTCTGTTATTTCCTAGATTAGATAATCCGTTTTATTGATTGTTGGGAAAAAGTAATTAAAGAGATCTTTTTTAACCACAATTCTCCGATGGTTTTATTTACGGGAGGTCTTTTTCAATCCAAACACCAACGAGTTTTACCGCTTCTTTGGAGGGTTTTGAATTTCCATCGGGAGGCATATGTTGGTCATCTTCTTTGGGTAGTTTCATACTTATAAACAATTCACTTTTTGTTGCCTGACCTTGTACTACAACGTCGCCAAGTTCGCCTCCTTTTAAAATATTATCGACAGAGGTAAGCAGACGTTCACCTTTCTTTTTGATATAGGTTTCATATTCAATGTGATTTCTAACTATTTTTTTTACCTAATCTAAAGAAGATTTATTTAATACTAAGAAATTAGAAATGGGGCTTATAAGCTAGTTTTCATGTAATTCAAAGGTGTCGATAGGTCGTTTTATAGGAATGAATTAAATAGAATATAGAGCATTATAGTTCTTAACGCTCATACAATAATTTTTCATTCAGATTCTGATCATAAATTATTATTTTCTTTTCTTTTCCTGTAATCTGAATGGTTCTAGTGGATTGAGATAGATAACTGGAACCATGATAAAACTCATGTTTTCTAATTTCTCCATTTTCTAAATATATTTTTGCACTAGTGCTTCCTTCTGGTATGCGCAGTACATTATCATCATTAGTTTCACTTGCAAATCGATAGGTTTTTAAATTTCCCGAATTCTTTCCGAATAGTTGAATTATGCCATTGGTCATTGCTAAGGTGGCCGCTCCACGAGTATTTCCGTCAATTAATAATCCACTTTCTGAATTTCGAACTGCGATAAAACTTCCTTTACCTGTACCTTTTAAATAAAGACCTTTTGAAGCGTCGTACCTTCCAATACCCACTTCTGTGCCATAATCGTTTCCAGAGACCACGACATCTAAATTACCATCCTTGTCAAAATCTGAGATTAAAATACCGTATATAGGAGCCACCTGTGCCAAGGCCGGTAATGGTACTAATTTAAATTTTCCATTTCCCTGATTAATCAAAATGGAGGATGCCAATTCAAAAACCTTCACACTGTAAGCACGGCTTTTTTGCTGAGGACTTAAAATTTTTGATATCGTAGCGGTAGCATAACTTGTATAATCTGGAAATTTCTTCTTAAGAGTAGGAACTTGCCTAACAAGATCATCTCTGGAATGAACAGGATATTCTTCTCCTTCGTTAAAGAAAGTCATGATCGGATCAATTGCGCCATTCTGATCATAGTCTAGAGAATAGATTGAAATGGGTTCCTCAGGAGAAGCCTTATACTTAGAATTCAAACCAAGATTACCCAAGATGAAATCGATATCACCATCATTGTCAAAATCTCCACCATTAATACTATTCCACCAACCAGAAGTATGGCTTAGGCCTGTATTTTGCGAATCACTTACCAATTTTCCGTTTTGGTTCTTATAGAATTCTATGGCCATGAATTCACCAACAACTATTAAATCTTGATCACTATCATTGTCATAATCCGTCCAAAGTGCATCAGTGACCATCCCTACTTTTCGAAGTGATGGGGCCAACTGATTAGTGACATCTTTAAATTTACCTCCATCGTTGCGTAATAAAAAGCTGGTAGGGGGTAGAGGATATTTTAATGGTGTAAGTCTTCCTCCAACGAACAAATCTAAGTCGCCATCACCATCAAAATCTGAAGCCCGAACACATGAAGTACTCGAACGCATTTTTGGAAGAACATCTTCTGTTAGTTTAAATTTTCCGTTATTATAATTCTTGTAGAGGCGGTCTTGATAATATTCAGAATTTTCATAAAACTCATTACTACCACTGGCAATATATAAATCTAGGTCATTATCATTATCGTAATCGAAGAGTAGAACTCCGGTATCTTCTTCGTATTTTTCTTTTTCATTTGGTGACAATCGCTTTTGTTCAAATACTCCACTTTTAGAACCAAAAAATAATTGGCCACTATGATTGTAGCCACCACCCATGAAAAAATCTTCATAACCATCTGCATTGATATCACCGACGGCAATGCCTGGCCCTTGTTCAGACAATTTATGCGGTAATAGGTACTCCCTATTAAAATCATTATATAAGGCATCACCATGATTTGCATTCAGATTCAAATTGGCCGTTAACTCCTCGAAATTGTCTTTTGAAAGCTTGTAATCTGCAGTTGTCTTGCTGCCAGATTCCTGAATTAAAACTAGCTCTTGATTTGCTTCAATGTTTGAAATTTTCTTAGTAGTACCGTTGGGCCAAGTCACTAGTAAACTATCAATTGTAGAATTTTTACCTAAACCAAAATGTAGCGTATTAGACATCGAGGATTGATAACCACGTGTAAACGTTTGCCTCAAGATTTGGGTTTGATTGTTTTGGAATAAACGCACTTCACTTCCTACCCCCGAAAGATTTAATTTTTCACCCTTCAAATTGACTTTGAGATAATGGTTTTTATGTTTTGATACATTTTCATAAATCGAGGCTACCTCATTGATATTATTCACCACAATATCCAAGTCGCCGTCATTGTCCAAATCTGAATATGCCGCTCCGTTGGAAAGTGAAGGATTATACAACCCCCATTTTTTACTCACATTTTCGAAGGTAAGCCCTCCTTGGTTCTTGAACATATAATTTGATATCTTAAGCGATGGCATTTCTTTAGCCTTCTGTTTAAGTATTATGTCTAAACTGTCATTTGAGACTTTAATAGATAAGGTGCTGGTGTAATTAATAAAATCTAAATCTGTAATATCTCTCAAATATCCATTGGTAACATATAGGTCTTTAAAGCCATCATTGTCAAAATCGGCAAATAACGGAGACCAACTCCAATCCGTGGCATCGATTCCTGCTAGCTGACCTATTTCAGAAAACTGACTTTCTGCCCTTTTAGAGCCTGTATTTAGTTGAAGCGTATTTCTCATATACTGGGGTAAATACCCTTCTTGTAGCGACTTTTCAAAGAGATCAAAATTTAAGGGTCCTGACATTTTCTTTTCATGAAAATTATCTTTAGGTCGCATATCCACAGTAAATAAGTCCAGAAGCCCGTCATTGTTGAAATCTGCAATATCATTACCCATACTAAAATGACTCACATGATTTAGGTAGGATTTTGTCATCTCCTTAAACGTACCATCCTTTTGATTTACATAGATATAATCATTAGCTACAAAATCGTTGGTAACAAAAATGTCTTCCCAACCGTCACCATTGATATCGGCAATCGCTAGACCAAGACCGAGACCGTCATAATTTATGCCTGTTTCTGTGGTCACATCGGTAAATTTGATACCCAAACCTTTGTCTTCATCATTCCTATAAAGGCGATCGTTTGCTAGGCCGCTTCCATCTGATATAAGTGGTTTAATATTATTAGGATCTCTTATGGCATTGGTATGGTTCAAAAGGTACATATCTAAGTCTCCATCTTTATCATAATCAAAAAACGCTGCTTGTGTACTATGACTTGAATCGGCAAGACCAAATGCTTCAGCTTGTTCCAAAAAAGTCATGTCTCCTTGGTTAATATAGAGAAGATTTCTACGCTCTTCTTTTTCGTAATTCCCCGATCGGCACACATAGATATCAAGAAATCCATCATGATTGACATCTACTAAGGTTACACCTGTAGACCAGCCATCTTGAGTTTTAGGTAATGCCTGAGTTATGTCTTTAAATCTTAGTTCTCCTAAATTTATATAGAGCGCATCTTCTACCATATTGCCTGTAAAATATAGGTCTGGCAAATCATCGTTATTGAGGTCACCTATCGCTACACCACCACCATTGTACACATAGAAAAAGTCTACCATGTTGAACTTTTCATCCTCCTGTATTTGGTTGTTGAAAGTAATGTTGGATGTATTGGGGTTTATAAGTTGGAAAAAACTTTTAGGAGTTTCTTCTGCTGCCATTTTTTCATTTTCAATACAAGCAGTGAGAAGCAAGAATATAAGAGAGAGCGTACCATACTTAAAAAATGTTATTATGTTCATGCTATACCACTTAAGTAGACCAAAGGTAATTTAGTGAAAATTAAAGAACCTGTCGGTTAAGACAGGTTCTTTGAGTGTAAAAAAAATAAACTAACAAAACTTATTATTGATACAGCGGATTTTGTGTCACGTTTGGATTACCTAGCACCTCATTTAGAGGTAAGGGTAAAACATAGTCTTTCGGAGACAAGCTTCTGTCTACACTGTATGTGTCAATGAATTCTTGAATATAATCCCCTAAATAATCAGGAGATCCACCAAACGTACTTTTTCGTTTTAACTCTGGGTAGACTTCAGCTTCGAACCCGAATTCTAGGACTCTTTCATTAACAATAGCATCACGCAGTTGATCTTTATTCAATCCAGATAAAGCCGGAAGACCTGCTCGCTCACGAACAGCATTGATTCCAAAAAAAGCATCCCCTGTACCACTCTCGTTGGCTGCTTCTGAATGCCCTAAAAGAACATCGGCTAATCTTATATAAACGGTATTTTTTTCAGAAAGCGTGGCGTTAGAAATACCTACTTCGGTATATTTTGCGGACCAAGCAGCGGAAAAAATTAGGTCATCAGCATTGTCTGGATCCGCATCTGCGGCAACCATTCCTCCAAAACGACTCAAATTATAGGGTGCGGTAGCGCTCCAAGTAACTGTTGGCAATTCACCGTCTGACTTTGCCCCGATACGAGTAGTTGTATAATCGGTTACAAAAGTACCCGAAATACGTTTATCTGCTGGGTCAAATTTAGCTCTGTAGGCCTGTGTTGCATTCAGCCAATGCCATCCTACACCACCTTGATCGTTAGGGAGATCACCAGGTACAAAATGTTGATGAGCATTTTGAGCCTCACCAGCATTTGCTCCACCAGACACTTGTGCTTCAAAAATTCTTGCTCCTGAATTTTCTGTAGAAACTGCGAAAGTGTCTTCAAAATTTTCAAACAAGACAAGCCCACTCTCATTTACGACAGTTTCAGCCGTCATTCTAGCTTCATTCCATTTTTCAGCTTGGAGATAACCTTTTACTAAAAGTGACAAAGCCGCCCATTTTGTAGCCCTACCAGCATTTGAATCATCATAAGATTCTGGAAGAATCTCTGATGCCATAGTAAGATCCGAAACTATCAATTCGAGTGCAACCTGTTTTCCATTTTCGTTTGAAGGGAGATCTTGATCACTTTCAGTACGGGTGGTAGTTACTGGAATATCATCAAAATATCGAACAAGATTATAGTAATAAAATGCTCTTAAGAACATGGCTTCTGCTTTGACTCTGTCTACGAGTGCTTGATTAGGAATACCCTCTGCCTTTAGTTCATCTGCTTTCTGAATCACTGAATTTGCACGGTTGATGTGGTCGTACGAGATTGTCCAATACGTATTTATATAATCATCTCCCGGGTTTACGTTTCCGTTCTGGAAGTCCAAAGGACCTTTTTCCCAACCAACTTGATAACCTACACGACTTTCAAATACGTAACGGTTATAGAAATGATTGAACCATTGCGTTCCATAACCAATACCGTCATAAACTGCATTTACACCAAGTTCGAGTTGTTCAGCTGTTTTGAAAAAATTATCCTGAGTCGTAAAATCTGGATTTTCATCTAGATCGGCACAACTTAGCGAGACCAAAAGTACTAGTCCCCAGAGTGCTTTCAAATGTTTAAAATTCATTGTTTTCATAAGTCAATTTTTATTTAAGGATGTTAAAATTCTAGATTTACGCCCAAGGTCAATGTTCTCGCTCTTGGGTAAGCATCGTAATCATCACCGCGGTTCAAGTTTCCTTGACCACTATTATTCACTTCAGGGTCAAAACCGCTATAATCTGTAATAGTAAATAGGTTTTGACCACTTACGAAAATTCGTGCGCTATTCAAAAAATTAATATCGCGCAGAGTATAACCCAGTGAGATATTTTGAAGTCGAATAAAGGTACCATCTTCGATAAAATAATCAGAGTCACGATATGAATTTGCAAAGTCACGATTACCATTGATTACTGGCCTTGTTGCAGTGGTATTAGTTGGTGTCCAAGAATCGCTTAAAATAGTACTGATTTGGTTGATCTTTTGTACTCCATCACCGATTTCTGATGCCTGCAGATTTCTAATTTCAAAATCGTGAACGCCCCTAAAGAAGATACTCATATCTAAATTTTTATAGTTCAAGGTCGAGTTAAGACCCCATGTAAAACCTGGGTTTGGATCTCCTATAATGACGTAGTCGTCAGGTGTTATATCTCCATCACCGTTGACATCTCTATATCTTGGAAATCCTGGTAAATCTCCTGATCTTGATGGGTTGCTATCAATCTCGGCCTGCGATTGAAAAATACCGACATAATCGAAACCGCGCCACACACCAATTGGGTTTCCTGCTTCGACCCAGCTACCGTCTATTCCTAAATGCCCACTAGGGCTACCAGCAAAGAAAGGTGTGCTACTGCCTAAATCGGTAAGCTCATTTCGAAGTATGGAAAAATTACCTGCAATGTTCCACTTAAAATTTTCATTATCAACTACAAACCCATCCAGACCGACTTCAAAACCTTTGTTTTCAAGTGATCCAGAATTTTTAAGAATAGAATTGAATCCCAAACTGCTTGGGAGTGATACATTTAAGAGTAAGTCTTCAGTTTGATTGTAAAAGTAATCGAGTGTTAAATTCATACGGCTATTGAAAAATGAAATATCGAGTCCTACGTTGGTCATGGTGGTCGACTCCCATTTCAAATCAGCGTTTTCCAAACGAGCATCGGCAAGACCAAGAACCAAATTGTCGCCGATAACATAATTAAATTCGTTAAGATTTGCTAAAGAGTTGTAAACGGGTATTTCTGAATTTCCTGTGAGCCCCCAACTACCGCGTAGTTTAATATTGTTAATCACATCGGACAAACTAGAATTCTTAAAAAACCCTTCGTTTGATATACGCCACCCAAGCGCCACAGAAGGAAAGTTGGCCCATTTATTCTCATTACCAAACCGTGAAGATCCATCACGTCTAAAAGTTACCGTTGCTAAATAGCGATCATCGAATATATAATTTATCCTTCCTAAAACTGAGGCAAGTGTCCACTCGTTCCGACCTGATGAAGGTGTCTGAATATCTGGTCCTCCTTGTAGTGTAGCTTGATCTACGGTGGCAGCGGTAATTCCTCTAGTGGTTGTCTGCGTAAAGCGTCGCACCTCATTTTGATAAGTATACCCCGCAATGACATCAATAAAGTGTTTGTCAAATTGTTTATTATAAGACAAAATATTTTCGTTCAGAATGTTCAGTAAGTTAGTACTTGCTAAGGTAAGTTCTCCAGCGTTATCCCTGCCCAAGCGAGTATTATCTACCGGGAAGAAGCTGGTTCGACTAATATTAAAAACATCCGCGCCGATGCTAGTCTTAAATTTGAGTCCCTCCATTAAGTTAAAAGTAAACCCAGTGTTACCAAGTACACGATTTGTAATATCTTGATCGGTAACAAATTCTAGTTCTTGTAATGGGTTAATTGCAAAACGACCATCATAAGAAGCCAATGCAAATTGCCCTTCCTCGTCACGAACGGGTACCGTTGGATCTAAGCCTAAAGCTGTTATAATAATTCCGCCGGGTCCACCTCTATCCGTAGGAGCATTATTTGAAACCGTTCTATTGAAAGCCCAGCTTGAATTTATGTTTAGAAAATCTTTCAACGCATTGTTGTCCACGTTTAGACGTATGCCATACCTCGTAAAGTCAGTGTTTTTAATGATTCCCTCGTTTTGAAAAAAGTTACCTGACACGGCGTATCGCGTAGATTCATTTCCACCTGAAAAAGTCAATTGATGGTTTTGAATAGATCCAACACGGGTCACTTCATCAAACCAATTAGTTCCTTTGCCAAAGGCATCTATTTCGGCTTGCGAATAAATGGGCGCCCCCCCTTGGCTTACCTCTAAGGTATTTAGATACGTTGCAAATTCGCTACCGTTAAGAACGTCAACGGTATTGGCTATAGATTGAGTAGAATATGAGCCTTCATAGTTAATTTTCGATACTCCAGCTTTACCACGTTTTGTGGTTACCAGTACTACTCCGTTTGACCCCCGAGAGCCATAGATGGCTGTCGCCGAAGCATCTTTAAGTACTTCAATAGATTCGATGTCATTCGGGTTTATGGATGCCAGTACGTTGGTTGCTTGTCTGTTTCCTCCAGCGCTAAAATTGTTATTGTTCGGATAAATGGGAAAGCCATCAATAACATATAAAGGTTCACTACCGCTGTTTACCGAGTTCGATCCACGTATACGTACTGAAACCCCGCCTCCAGGAGCCGATGAAGTTTGTGTTACCTGAACCCCAGGTGCTCTTGCTTGTATAGCTTGATCAACAGAGGTTACAGGAAGTTCTTTTACCGCTGCACCCTCAATAGAGGCCACCGAACCGGTCAAATCACTTTTTCTCACTGTGCCATAACCTATAACTACAACTTCGTCAAGGGTCTCCGAAGCGGGATCCATAATTACGTTTATTGTGCTTCTGCCATTGATAGGAACTTCTTGGGTTGCGTAGCCTATAGATGAAAAAGTTAATGCACTTACCGCTTCAGGGACTTGTACTTCAAAATTTCCATCAAAGTCTGAAATAGCACCTTGCGTTCCTGCCACCACATTTACACCAGGCAATGGGGTTTGAGTTTCTTTATCTGTGACTGTTCCAGTTATTGTTGTTTGTGCTTGAGCTAAAATACAACCGCACCAAAAGACTAGTACAGTAAAAAAGAATTTACTTTTGACTTTAGTTAATAAAATGTTCATTATCAGGTTCTTTGTGTTCATCTAATTAAATGATTAACGAATTATGAAATAGTTGATTAAGTAGGTACAATGTTAAAAAGATTAAAATCAAAGTAAATGGACAATATTATTCTATATATGGATTATCTAATCTTTTATTTGCATATATCACCTAATGGGAAGGTTATATTTGATGAATTCATAATATTAGGAATCTAATATTATGAATTAACTAGTACATTAGTTAAATTTTTGGCTTGTGTTAACCTTGTTGTTGGCTTCTGTACTCACGTGGTGATGATCCAATAAATTTTTTGAATATGCGAGAGAAATACAAGGGGTCATGAAAACTCATCTTGTAGCTTATTTCCTTAATACTTAAGTCGGTATACTTTAAATACTCACAGGCTTTTTGAATTTTTTTCAAGTTGAAAAAATGAATAAGAGAGTACCCGGTTCTTTTTTTAAACAGGTTAAAAAGATAAGATGAAGAATAGTTAAATTTGTTTGCAATATCCCCTGATTTAAAGGACTTGTCTAGATTATCATTAAGATAAGCTATTATAGCATCAACTACATTATTTTGACTATCCATGTGTACGCTATCCTTAACTTCGTTATATACAAAAGAACTGATAAGGTTTAATCCTAGAATGCTAGCATATTCGAGCTTTGGAAGTATATATTCACTTTGATAAATCTGAAATATTTGATTAAATAAAGAAATCCGTTCACTTTCAAACGGGATAGAATTAGTGTTGTTTTTTACTTCCAAGTAACGTTCATATAAATTTTGCGATGCCAAGCCATCAAAATGAATCCAATATATGCTCCATGGATTATTTTCGTGAGCTTTATAGTAATGAGCTGTGTTTTTAGGTACGATATAGAATGAATTGGGTAAAACGGCAATGGACTCCGCATTTAACTTTAGTGTTCCCTCTCCTTCTACACAATAAATAAATATATATTCATTTGCTCCTTTTGTTCTTTTGCAATAGTGATTACTAGCATTGGGATAGTACCCCATGTCCGATATATAGAAAGAACGCGTTACGGAATTACTTTTTTGACTCTCCTTTATAGTATTTGGCAGTACAATCATTTTCTGCCCTAGAAAACCTTCTGCTATGTTCGTTTCATTGACTATTAAATTCTTTTTCATCAGTATTTATATCTCGGAATCGAAAATCTAAGCATTAAAAATTGATATAATCCTAAAAAAGCCCATAAAAAGTAAAATAATCCATGTTTAAATAAAATTTATCCATATAATCGAATTTAATAATCAATAATTTTGAATAATCAATAGCTAAATACAGAGTTAATAACATTAAAACTTTAATAACAATTGATTAATCATACATATGGCATTTAATTTAAATATTGTTCAGCTTTCAAAGATTAATATCTAATTCTGAGGAGTATTATCCATATATGGTCATTTATGAGAGATGAATAGAGTCTTAAAAAATCGCAAATAGAACCGAGCCTTTATGGCCGCATAATTTAAACTGAAAATAAGAAGGTAGTCGAATTAGCTAAACCTAGAATTAGGTATTCAGTTTTATTTTCTGTCTTATTATTATTGCCTTTTCTGAAGAATAGAACAACAATTAACAAGCCTTTGAGTCTTTCATTCTATCCAGTGGAAGTTTTAGATTCATATCAAATTGTTCTTGCTGTTAATTTTGGTGATGAGCAAGGTATTGCGCTTACTAGCTACGACACTGTGATTTAGGAAACCACTAATTGGTTGTCATAATTAAGTTATATACTTTTCAAATTATAGTTTTAAAGACTTTTGTTGAGTTGGTTTAAGTCTTTGCAATCCAACAGTCCAGTTCCTTGGACTGTTGGCGCAAAGCATAATTACAAAATCCAACAATTTTGATTTAGTAAAAAATTAAGTTTTACAACGTACTAATAAAAACTATGATAACAATTAGAACCGATATAAGGTATTTTTCATTCATCGTGCTTTTTACTTTTTTTACTCTTCAAACTTTTTCGCTCGGGGAAAAACCTATTGCCATATTGGTGTACGTTGATGATTTAGGCTTTGGTGATATTGGTGTCAATGGCTTGGTTGGTGTAAACACCAGATATAGATGCGTTAGCGGAAAATGGAATTAATTTTAAGGATGCCCATGCTACTACAGCAACCTGTACCCTTTCAAGATATTTGGTCCTTAAGGGAGAATATGTTTTAAGAAATAAGGCTACTATTATTAATGTAGATACACCTCAGCAAATGTATTCGAAGTAAAGTTTGGAGTGGGTAATCTGGTTTTTTCATCTATTGATATTTCAGGTGATTTAAAGAATGGACCTGTGGCAAGACAATGTAGATTTAGGCTATCATACTATATGTGGAGTAATTCCTTTAAACCTTCCACAACTATTGATTTCAAAGATTTAAATAAGTTAAGGTAGAATAAGAAAAATAAAAATTTTGACTCTAATGATATTTATGAGGAATAGTTTCAATATTAAAATTATTTTACCTCATTGTTCAGATTTGAAGAATTTACTATTTTATGTTCATAAATGATCTGATAAGAATTTCAAGCTATATAAACAATGGATGTATTTGTTAAGTTTTTATGAACACAAAAAAATAATATTAAATAATTAAAGATGCGAACAACAAATAGTTCAGAATGATGGAAGACCAATTTATAGATACTTATCATCTAACGAATAACAATGGTATTGAAGCTATTTTTACAAATTATGGTCAACGGCTCATGTCTTTGAAAGTTCCAGATAAGAATGGAAAGCTAGATGATGTGGTTTTGGGTTATAATAATCCTTTAGATTATCAATCTTCTAACGAAATTTATTATGGAGCTATTGTAGGTCGTTATTGTAACCGCATTTCCAAGGGTACATTTAATATCGATAATCGTGACTACCAACTAGGGATTAATAACGGATGTAATCATCTTCATGGGGGATTAAAAGGTTTTCATGCTGTAATTTGGGAACCTAGGTTGCATACCAAAAATAAGATTGGTTTTAGAAGAGTTTCTCAAGATATGGAGGAAGGGTACCCGGGTAATCTGGAAGTAGAAGTGCATTATTCGTTGACAGATGAAAATGAATTAGTAATTTCCTATAAAGCGGTAACGGATAAAAGGACCCCAGTAAGCCTAACTCATCATTCGTATTTCAATTTAGCAGGTGAGGGCAATGGTACCATAGATGATCATCTTTTAATGATTAATGCCGAGAAATTCACCGAGTCTGATAGTGAATCCATCCCAACGGGAAGACTTATGAACGTAGCAGGTACTCCCTTGGATTTCAGAACGATCAAAGCCATTGGTCAAGATATTGACGCCAAGCATGAGCAAATATTAAATCGCAATGGTTATGACCATAATTTTGTGTTGAACCAATTTCCAAAAAATTATAGTGGTTTAAGCTTTGCGGCAAAGGTTGTTGAACCAAAGAGCAAGCGTATGCTTGAAGTGTTTACCAATGAACCTGGCATGCAATTTTATAGTAGTAATTATTTGAATGGGAAGGATATTGGAAAGTCTGGCGAACCATATCTAAAAAGGGGAGCATTCTGCTTGGAGACGCAGCATTTTCCAGATTCACCTAATAGGCCCAACTTTCCAAATACCATATTAGAACCAGATAAGCAGTTCAATTCCACTACGGTTTACAAGTTTGGTATTAATAATTAAGAACAAATAAAATATAAATATTATTTGATAGGGTAGTAACATTAAGAATCCAATGAAAGAGATAAAAATTGCCGCTTCCGGAAAAATAAATCTGATAGAGGAACATATAGATTATAATGACGGTTTCGTATTACCAGCAGCAATTGACTAGTACATTTAATTAAGATTAAAGGTAAATGGAGAAAATAATCGTTTTACTATAAAAATTAAAGGGTATGATAGTTTTTTGGTTGTTGATTTCAATAATCTTGATCATGGTACAGAAGGCTGGTACAAACATGTTCTTAGAGTATTAAATGAAATACAAGAACTGATTTCAGAACTCAAAGGTTTTGATTGCGCAGATTGGTGCGTTCTAAAACAAGTTCTATTAAGAAACCCATTTACGTAATAGTTGGGTTTGAGTAAGGTTCATTTGTGAAAAATGTTAAAAAAAGAGGACTTACGTCACTAAAATGACAAAATATTTACTGTTGAATTTAAACCAAATATATAATTTTAACCATTTTTACTAAGGTTAAATTTAGAGATCTGTGCGGTGAAGAAAGTCAGTAAATTTAAGATTTAGCACTAGTCATTACACTTTTTTGTGATTTAAATTAATTCGATTGTAACCAAATGAAATTTGTTACGCCACCCCCACAAAGACACAATTTCTTTATTTCAAAGCACTTAAAAGCATTTCTTTTAAATAGTGTTTGCAAATATTTTCTCCATTATAATATAATCAACACCAGCCTTATTGAATGTTTTATTAGTTTTAGTCATTCCAAATTTCTCATAAAACATAGCTTTATCAATTCTTGCATTACACCATATTTTTTGAATATTATTTTTACCAGATATTGTTGTCATTATAAAATCCAGTAAAATTGTGCCATATCCTTTTCCTTGTTCTGAGTGTTTAGTGGCAAATTTTCTGAATTGAGCTGAATTATTATCAATAAATAATGAAATTACAGAAATGATATTTTTATTTTTGAAAAGTCCAAAATGTAATCCATTGTTATCATTATGCAATTTTATAAAATCAATGGTTTTATCAGGCCACATCACTTTGTGTCTTAAAGAATAAGTTTCATGAGCTTGTATTTGTCTAATTTTCAAATCAGTAATTTTAATATTTGTGGACAATTAGTGTATACCCACTAATTGTGAGTTGTCCCCAAAAGGCTAGCTTCTTTAAACTAAAAAGATTTCTTCTTCATTCACAAATGCTTTGAATTCAATTGGATTTCCACTTAAGTCAAACACAAACATTGTATAATGTTCTCCTACTTTACCTTCATATCTTTTATGAGGTTTGATAACAAAATTAATGTTTGCCTTTTCAAGTCTTTCTTGTATGATTCTGAATTGTTCAATTGAAAGTAAACACCCGAAATGAGGAATTGGTACTTTAATTCCGTCAACATTCCCGCAATCATCCAGTTTTGGAATTTCATTGCTTATGTGAGCAGATAATTGATTGTTAAAAAAATTGAAATCAATCCATGTCTTTGTGAAACGTCCTTCACTACATCCTAATATTTCGATATAAAATTTTCGTGTAGACTCAATGTCTTTGACTTTGAAAGCAAAATGGAATGCACTCATTATTAATTATTTTGTTTTTTATTTATAGACTAGGTTGATTAATTCTGCTTTGTAAAGAATTCATATTAATAATATCGTTTTTCAATTATGTTTACTTTTTTTTCCCACTTGCCCATAACGTCTCAGCTCGTATGTTTGTTTCTTAAGTTCAAGATAAGATATTTAGAATAATCTAATAGCTTAAAAGGAAGTGTGATTTCGTTCGTTTTAAATGATCGTTAAGAGACATAGTTTAAACAAGTTAAAGATTTAAACTTAGAAGATTTGAATCAAAATAGTTTTTGGGTATCTGAAATAGCTGCTCAAAAAAATACAATTTAATATAATTTGGTTGAACATGGTGTTCTCCCTGTCTCAAATTAATACCAGAAATTTAAAAAATACAAAAGAAAAATATAAACAATCTTAAAATGATTAGTGTTGCTTTTAATAATAGAGGTATGGTTAAAAATTATGTGTAAAAATATAAATTAAATTGGAGTCACGCATTCACTCAAAGAATTTATAATTAAACATTCATGCACGAACTGCGGATAGAAACTTATCCAACATTTATTTTAATTTACAATAATAATAAACTAATGACAACAGAAATTGGAAGGGAAGGATTGGATAAAATCAAAAATCCCTTTTTACATAAGGAAATGTGATGTTATTTAACGCCTATAACTAGATAAATTCCTTACCGAAAGCTATAAGCTTCTTTTAAAATCAAACTATTCCAAATCAGGAAATTAACCGGTTATTTGTAGTTGATAACTTATTAATATTATTTATCCCGTGACATCTTTAATATAAAGCGAGTACTTGTCAACCCGTCAGAATACTCTCCTTTGTTCAGCGAAAGACTCCATTCTGGAAAAAGTACTTCACTTCCGCAAGTCTTAAACAAGATGTTTAAGCTATAAAATTTCGATACGCTTCTCCAGCCGAAAATGGCAGGAACGCTACGTTCCCAAAATAAAGTTGAAGCATCACGTTCGCTTCATAGGAAAAATACATTTCAATTTGTTCCACGTCCTATGATTTTATATTTCACAAGGGATTTAGACGTACACCCGAACCTCCACTATTATCTTTTTTTGACAACAAAATAACAACATTCCATCTTGGACAGCGGCATAAAGCCGCTGCGCTTTTTATATGCTTTACCAAGATGGAACATGAAAAGTCTAGGCAACAAAAAAAGATAACAGCGAAGGCGCTATGGGAAGTAAATCTAAAACGAATCTTATGAAATCTTACAAAATCATCAAAAAGGACGCTTAATAAAAATCAAATCAATACAGCTAGAATCTAATTTCTAAAGGTAATTTATAGAAGTGTTTAAACTAATGTTACCATCTATAAAAAATGTTGTCGATATGTTACCATTTAAAATGATATTAGATGATTCTTAATGACTTCTCAAAAAAGAAAAAACCCTTCAAATCATAACATTTGAAGGGTTTTGTAGTAGTTTGATGTCATTTTTAAGTGACCTGGCTGGGGTTTGAACCCTCTTCGCTCAGACCAATCAGAGTCGAGAACTTGCTAAAATTCACTCCTCATGTTGACGATTTGTGAACTCTATGATGATAGAAATTACATCGAATTGACTTTCGTTTTATAAATATAGATATTTTATAGAAAATCTGAAGTTAAATAGATAAATAAAGCTATGAGCGTTATATGCTTGATTAATAAGACTATTTCTTCTGAAATGATTTACTGAAAACCAAAAATAGCCCCCCACACAGCAACCAAGCTGGTAAGGTCACAAACGAAAGAAAAACATCAAATTGAAGCGAAATAAAATAGAACAATCCAAAGCTAATTGCCCAGGCCAAAAACACAGATTTATTAAATTTGATGTTCGCTACCTCGGCATAATTTTTAACTATTCCAGCCTGTTTATGGAAGAAATGTTCGAATACGATAATAGCACCAAAAGGTGCCAAAATAAATCCGTATAACGCCACAAAACCTAATAATTTCATCGCGAATGCAGGAAATAATCCGGCAATGGTGGCGACGGTTCCTGCTATTATTGTTACCCAAAACGTGGATACCTTGGGCATGATGGCCTGAAATGCCAACCCTGCTCTATAGATGGTCGGGTTAGCGGTTGTCCATCCTGCTAACACTACGGCAATGATTCCAAATATACCGATGGCATTATTTGCTAAAGGTCCAGGAGCTACAGGTGGAGCTTCTCCATTGGATAAAAATGCTTGTGCTTCAGGTGACTTAACGTAGACGGCATATAATAAAGCCGCCGCAATCCATGCCATATAGTGACCGACGTACATTCCAGCGGCTGAAGTCCATCCTGAACTTGCTTTTTTTGAAAATCGGAAAACTGATAAATCAGACATGCCAATGTGCATGGCTGCATTGGCGAACCAAGACCAAATAACCACATGCCAAAAAGTGTATTTCATCTGACCAGGAAATGGTTCAGAACCTTCTCCCCAAATGTCCCAGAAATCTGCGAAACTTTGAACACCCAACTGATTAAGGGCTACAATTCCACAAGCAAGAAATGCAAGTACTATGACCGGAGACATCCAATTGGCGGCCTTGGAAACAGTATCATATCCTTTTGATGCAATTAATGAGATTACGGCACCGATAATAACAACAATAATAACCCAAGTTGCCCCATTAGGCATGGTGTCAGTAAGTTTCGGCATTTCCATATCAAACGGAATTCCGACTGCGGTAGCTGAAACAGTAATCATGGCACCGGCAAGGAAACAGAACAATATTCCGTTAGCCAGATTATAACCTATAACTAATTTTTTTCCACAGATTTTTTCCAGCTGATAATACAGAGTCAATCGATTTTTTACAGCAATTTCAGCGGTAAGAAAACGCCAGCTTAATACGGCCAAAAGATTTCCTAGTAATAGTCCAACAATGAGGTCGAAAGCACTTACACCGGCGGTTAAGAACAAAGGCCCAATCATGAATTCAGTTCCTGCTGCATGCTCTCCAGCATACATACCCAAAAAATTTTTCCAACTTTTTAGTTTGGATTGCGGAACGGGTTCTCTTTCGAATTCCCCTCCAGCGATTTCCTCGATTTCTTCTTCAATGTTATGTTGGCTCATTTTAATTTGATTTTAGTTGGTGATAAGGTGTTTTGGTAAATCTTCGACGCGTTCACAGCACAATTGGTCCATGACTTGTTTGAACTGTGTTTTCAACATTGATATGGTATGATCTCCACCTTGGTTGCCCAGGGCTCCACATCCATACAAAAAAGACCTTCCCATAAACGTAAACTTCGCCCCACTGGCCATTGTTCTTGCAATATCGGGTCCCGACCGAAGCCCACTGTCCATCATTATTTCTATCTGGTTGCTATATTTAGCTACGATTTCCGAAAGTGAATTTATGGTGGATTGTGCAGCATCTAGCTGTCTACCACCATGATTGGAAACAATAATACCATCAAAACCCATGCGAATAGCATCTTGGGTATCTTGTTCAGAAGCGACTCCTTTGAGTACCAATTTCCCTTTCCATTTATCGCGGATGGGTTTTATTCTTTCTTCATTTAAACGACCTGAAAAGGTCTTATCCATAAATTGTCCCAACTGTTTTAAATTGAGACCTTCCGGTGTGTAAGGCTTTAATGTTTCAAAAGTGGGTTGACCATTCTTCAGAGTATTGAAGGCCCAAGTCGGTTTGCCTAGAATTTGTAAAATATTGGTCAGCGACATTTTAGGAGGCAATGCCAATCCGTTTCGTATATCCCTTGGGCGATAACCAAAAGTTGGTACATCGCAAAGCAATACTAGTACCGGACATTCGGCGGCTTCAGCACGGTTAATAATATCGTCTCTCAATGCATCCTCGGCGGGATTATACAATTGAAACCAAGCGTTACCTTCTGTTAATTCACTAGCACGTTCAATACTCATCGTAGTGACCGTACTAAGTATAAACGGAATTTTATGTTTGAAGGCTGATTTGGCTAAAATCTCAGGGGAATTAGGCCACATAAGGCCTTGAAGACCAACAGGAGCAATACCAAAGGGTGCATCGAATTCCATACCTAATACTTTGGTCTTCGTTGAACTAATACCGTTATTTCGTAGGTATCTCGGTTGTAATTGTACCTCTCTTATTTCGGAGGTATTACGAGAAATACTTACATCTTCATTACACCCGCCATCTAAATATTCAAAGGCAAATTTAGGGATACGGCGCATGGCTTTATCTCTTAAATCGTCCATTGAAGGATATGCGGAATTGAATGTCATTATCTTCTTAATTATGAATAAGTGGTATATGTTTTTTTAAAGAATAGTTTTTCTTTAGGAAATTAGGTTCTAAGGTGATGTCGGAAATAACTAGAGCAGCGCCCAAAGCAGACCCTAGTGAAGAATCTGTAGTTCTGAGTTTCATTTTGCTTAAATGTTGCGATAGCAATTGAATATACACTTCATTATCGCTAAAACCTCCATCCACATAAAGACGTTCTATTTTTTCAATTCCGATAGCGGCCCTAATACTTTTCTCTTGTAATAGAACCAATTCCAATATCAGTTGATGATAGGCATGTTCGAATTTATCATATGGAATGTGAGTTTCTTCGGGCATATCTTCAGAGGCCATACTCGACCACTTGAACATTGGAACAAAGTCTTTGTTGATTTCAAAAAAAGTATCTTGATTAAATGGAACGGTCTTATGATAATCCTCCGATACGTTGAAATGTTGGGAAAGAATTTTCGTCTGGATTTTATATTCGCTACCAAGAAACAATCTTGAAACTTTTACAGGATTTCCATCGATTCGCATATTAAAAAGACCATCATTTTTAATATCATCTGAGGTCAACATTCCCTTGTTGAAGGGATTTATTGAAATACTCCAAGTTCCTGTAGAAACTAATACAAAAGGTTTGTTTATACTTCGTATATAAGGTAAAAGTGCAGACGAACTATCGTGTACGCCGGGACCCATTTGGATCGTTTTTCCTTTATAATTTATGGGGATTGTTTCTCTGGACGAAGCAATAGGGGGTAATTTTGAATCGATTCCTTCTTGGTACACCCATTTGTGATAATCTTTCTTTTCGAAATCCCAAAGCATGGTATGACAACCTATGCTCGTGTATTCACTTACAGAAATCCCTGTAAATAAATAACTCAGATACTGAGGAAGGTGTAAGGAATATTTTATTTTTTTAAAAACGTCTGGCTTTGCATATTTGAGCCAGTACAAGTGCATACCCGTATTCAGCATTCCCAATTTGGGGGATCCAGTTACCCTAGAAATTTCATTTTCAGGGCCATATGTATCATAAAAAGAAGTATAAATGTCATCCGCCAAAGGCTTCATATAATTGTAAAGGGGAGTAAGCGGTTTACCGCTTTCGTCAATGTGCACCAAGCTTGCCCCATAACAAGAAAAGTTAAGTGCAATTATGTCAAATTCAGAGACATCAAGCATTCTATCGAAAAGTTCTTTCGCCCAGTTTTCTAATGCTTCAAGGTTTTCTGTCGGATAACCATCTTCATCGGTAATTTCGTCAAAACGGGCATATTCGCGATATACTTCTTGTAAATCGGTATCAAATAGAAAGAACTTTTTGTTCGTCCTACCAATATCGAAAACTGCCGTTACCTTGGTTCTCATTTAGTGTCATTATAGCCCGGATGCGACGGAATCAGCTCCTCTTTCGGAAATTAATGTTTCTCTGATCTTTAAAGAACGATAGCTTTCTATAGGATGAATCACACCACCCCGATTTAACCTTGCTTTCTCCAAAAGGGGTCGCACATCTGTACGGTAAGCATCTTGAAGAATTTCTTGACATTTTACAACATCATGATGCTGCTGTGCTTCGGTCAGTAGTTTTTGGTCTACTAGTAGTGCCTTGGCGTAAGCTTCCTGAATTGCTTCCAAGGACTGGATTAAATCCTCTAACGGGTCTTTAATATTATGACTTGCATCTATCATCCATGCGGGATAGGGATTCTGTGGATTGTTTTCCATTCCATATACCAAAGCATTGAAAATAAGAAAAAGTGCATATGGTTTTACGCTTCCCACGGTCAAATCATCATCGCCATATTTGCTATCGTTGAAATGGAATCCACCTAGTTTTCCTTTCAACATTAATGTAGATACAATTTGTTCGATATTCGTATTGGGCAGGTGGTGTCCTAAATCGACAAGTGTATATGCTTTATCTCCGCATGCATTCGCAAGCATTAATGATGTTCCCCAATCTTGAATTACCGTGCTATAGAAGTTCGGCTCGTAAGGTTTGTATTCAATAAAAAGTTTCCAGTCCTCTGGTAATGTTTTGTATATATCTTTCAAACTGTCCTCAGTATTCTGAAGTGCATGTTGAAAATTACTCTGTCCAGGGAAGTTTGCCCCATCGGCCAACCAAACGGTCAGACTTTTAGAACCTAGTTTATCTCCGATTTTTATGACATCAATATTATGGGCGATAGCTTGTTCACGAGCTGCCTTACTTGTATTGCTCAAAGACCCGAACTTATAGCTTTCACTAGAAGTTTTTTGGTCTTGAAACGTATTGGAGTTAACGGCGTCGAATATGATATCATGCGAGTCTGCTAACTCTTTGATGGCGGCATAGTCGTTTGGCACATCCCAAGGAATGTGTAGTGATATCGCTCCAGCAGTCTGTGTTAGCGAATGAATTAAACCAACATCATCAATTTTTTGTTCTAGGTTTGATGGCTCGCCTTGAAAACCAAAACGCCCAAATCTAGTTCCTCCCGCACCTAATGCCCAGCTTGGTATGGCAACTTGAAAGTCTTGAAGTTTGTTAACAATGGCCTTAACATCGTGGCCGTTGATAGTCAAAACACTCGACAAGAAAGCAAAACGCTCACGATGGGCTGAAAGGCTTTTTTTGTAAGTGTCTTCAAGTTGACTTTTGTCTATCCTCATGTGTTTTTGTAAAATTAAATTTGAAAAATAAACTTCCATGGACCAAGAAATCCATGGAACTCCTACTTAAAACTAACTTAAAAAAACTATCTAACAAATGCATTGGCCATTCCGCCATCTACATTTATAATATTTCCTGTAGTTTTATCCAAGATACCTACACAGGCGAAGACGCCATTGGCAATATCTTCAGGATAAATGATTTCGTTTAATAGATTACGCTTTGCGTAGTGCGCGGGAAGTTCATCAACAGAAATTCCGTATGCCTTTGCGCGACCTTCGGCCCAGTCGCCCTCCCAAATTTTACTTCCAACAATAACCCCATCAGGGTTCACCGTGTTTACTCGAATTTTATCACCGCCTAACTCGGCCGCTAATAAACGGGCCATGTGTTGTTGAGCAGCTTTAGAGGTTCCATAGCCTACATTATTCGGACCAGAAACCAGTCCGTTTTTACTGGCGATACTTATAAAGTCGCCGCCCACGCCTTGCTTGCGCATAATGGAAACGGCTTGTTTCGCCAATTCAAATTGTCCTTTTACCAGAACATTTTGTAAGATGTCCCAGTCTTTTTCGGTTGTTTCTTCAAGAGGTTTTGAAATTGCCAAGCCAGCACTATGCACCACGATATCCACTCCTCCAAATTCTAAACAAGCTTTTTTATATGCGTTTGCAATAGATTCACTTTTTGTTACATCACAAACGGCATAACTCGCTATATCCCGTGCGTATGTTTTCACACTTTCTTTCAATCTGTCCTCTGCGATATCCGTCAATACTACATTAGCACCTTCTTCAGCCAATTTATCGGCGATGGCTTTGCCGATTCCACCTCCGGCGCCGGTCACTACTGCTACTTTGCGCGACAAGGGTTTTTCCTTGGGCATGCGCTGCAACTTTGCTTCTTCCAATAACCAATATTCGATATCAAAAGCTTCTTGTCTAGGTAGTGATGTGTATTCAGTAATTGCTTCTGCGCCTCGCATTACATTAATAGCGTTGACATAGAATTCATTGGCGACTCTAGTAGTCTGCTTGTTTTTTGCGAAACTGAACATTCCAACCCCAGGATAAATAATTATTACAGGACTTGCATCACGCACAGCAGGACTGTTATCCCGCTTGTGGTTGTTATAATAGTCTTGATATTCTTTTTTATACTGTTCAAAAGCCGGTTTCAGTTTGTTAATTACTGCTTCTCGGTCCGAGAGGTCTTCGGCACTATCCAAATTCAATACCAATGGCTGAATCTTGGTTCTAAGAAAGTGGTCAGGACAAGAAGTACCCATAGGTGCCAATCGTTCCAAGTCATTACTGTTAATATATTCAAGAACAACGTCGCTGTCATTGAAGTGACCAATCATTCTATTTTCCGAAGAACAAAGACCGCGAAGCATAGGCATCAATTGAGCCGCTTTTTCCAAACGTTCCTCTTTTGGAAGGCTTTCTACTTTTTGTCCTCCGAAAACACTTCCGTTTTCCTTGATTTTGTTTTCGATATATTCAGAGGCCATTTCTATGACTTCAAGGCTGTTCATGTAGCATTCGTATGAAGTATCTCCCCAAGTGAAAAGACCATGGCTTCCTAAAACAATTCCTCGTATTCCGGGATTGTCATTCAAACATTTTTCCAATTGAAGTCCCAAATCGAAACCTGGCCGTTGCCAAGGCACCCATCCCATGGTATCACCCCATATTTCCCTAGTTACTTTTTCGCTGTCTTTGGCGGCGGCAACCGCGATAAGGGCATCCGGATGTAAATGATCGATATGTTTGAAGGGTAGTAATCCATGCAAAGGAGTATCAATAGATGGCGCCTTGCTGTCCAAATCATAAATACAATGATTGAAAAGACCAACCATCCTATCTTCGTCGGCCAGGCCACCGTAGACGTCCTTCAAATTTCGTAATCTTTCGGTGTACAGACCTGCAATTCCGACTTTAGTCAAAGTGCCAATATCACCACCTGAACCTTTAATCCACATTACCTCAACCTTATCATTGGTCAGAGGGTCTTTTTCAATGGTTTTGCAACTTGTATTGCCACCGCCGTAGTTGGTTATTCTTAAATCTGCTCCTAGAATATTAGAGCGATAAAGAAACAAAGCGACTTGGTCATCACCTAATTCTGCAACTTTCTTTTCATCCCAAAGGTGGTCAACATATTTAAATTGCTGTATCGTGTTTTTCATTTATAAAATTATTGCATTTACTAGCGAAATTAAATCATGTAGGAAAGCTTTCTGTCCTGTACTGTACCGCTCAATTTATTCTGAAAATGTTTTTTGAGGATTTCGAATAATATCCATATCATTACTTATATTTCAAAATCTTTTACAATTCCGACAGATGGATATATTTAAATTTATCAAAATAAATGAGGATTCAAGGGTTCCCAAATATCAACAAATTGTGGACACTATTATTTCTAATATTTCTGCCGGAAATCTTAAGATGGATGATAAGATTCCTTCTATAAATTTATTCAGTGAAGAATACCTTCTTTCAAGGGATACGGTAGAGAAAGCCTACAATATACTAAAAGAACGAAAAGTAATACTGTCCATTCGTGGAAAAGGATATTATATCGCGCGAACAAAATTAATTTCGAAAGTCAATATTCTATTCTTAATTAATAAATTGAGTTCTTATAAGATGCGGATATATAACTCTTTCATCAATAGTATTGGCGGAACGGCTCACACAGATTTGCATATATACCATTGTGAAGAAGAGCTGTTTCTAAATCTCATGGAAAAAAATAAAGGGGCCTATGATTACTATGTAATTATGCCGCATTTTAAGACAGAAAAATTAAAACATTCAAGTTTTACTCCTGAGGTAGTACAAGCAATAGATAAGGTTCCCAAGAATAAACTGATCATTATGGATAATCCAATATCCGAAATAAAGGGGGCATTTATTGAAATCTATCAAGATTTTGAGAACGATATTTATGATGCATTACAAGAAGGCCTTTCGAAAATCTCGAGGTATGAGAAGTTGATTATAGCTTATCCTGAAAGCTCGGTGTATCCGTACCCCAAGCGAATTTTACACGGTTTCCGCAAATTTTGTGTCGAACACTCTATCGATTTTGAGGTTCTAGACGAGATTTATGATGATATGATTTTAAAAAAGGGAGATTTGTTCATTACCATTAACGAGTCTGATTTAGTCAACTTGGTTCATCAAATACGCGATAAGGAATTTAAACTAGGCGATGATATTGGTGTTATATCTTATAATGATACCCCTCTAAAAGAGCTTTTGGGTATTACTTGTATTTCAACAGATTTTAAAGCCATGGGCGAAACAGCGGCCCGAATGATTATGGATAAAGAGAAGGGAAAAGTTAAAAATCCATTTCATTTTATTGACAGAAATTCACTTTAAACCTATCGAAGCGTTGGAGAACTTCGTTCTAACGGTCTGAATTAAACGGACTAACTGCTTTAATGGCTAATAACCTCTTTTTTTATTTAAATTACTCCTAATTATTCTACCCGAACGGTATAGCACAGGATGGTCGCTTTAATTAAGGTTAGTAGTTTTAACTTTTATGTTAACTCTTGAAAAATTTATTTGACTGTTACCGAATAAATAATCTTTCTCTAAATTATGAAGCCTAAAAGTTATTTTCTAATTCCGATTTCACTTCTTTTTGTAATGTACTCTTGTAACCAAAAAAAAGAAAGGAGAGAACCAGTAAAAGTCGTGGAAACGTTTAAAAAGGATAATGATTTTATAGAGATATTCGATGGAAAAACTTTGACTAATTGGAAAGGCGACACCAACTATTGGCGCGTGGAGAATGGCAATTTAGTAGGAGAGGTAACACCCGAAACTCTTTTAAAAAGTAATACGTTCATTGTTTGGCAAGGTGGGCAACCCGATGATTTTGAATTAAAATTGGAATTCAAAATTACTGAATCAGGAAATAGTGGAATTAATTATCGAAGTACTGAAATCGATACGATTCCCAATGCCTTAAGAGGTTATCAGGCCGATATAGATGGTAAAATAAGATATACCGGGCAAAACTATGAAGAAAAGAAAAGGACAACTTTGGCATACCGAGGAGAAAAAGTAAATATTAATAGTCAAGACAATCCGGACGAACCTGGTTCTTTGAGAGCCAATGTTAAAAAGAATTGTTGGCAGAGTAGTTTGGTAGTAGGCTCTTTGGGAGAATCAGATTCCCTTAAAACAAAAATAAAGAAGGAAGATTGGAACGATGTACACTTGGTTATCAAAGGAAATAGATTGCAGCACTATGTCAACGGAATTTTAATGAGCGATGTTACCGATAACGATTCCGTAAACAGAAAAATGAAAGGATTTTTAGGAGTTCAAGTTCATGTAGGACCTCCTATGAAGGTTGAGTTTAGAAACATAATGTTAAAGAATCTTCAATAGACCGTAAGTAATAACAATATAATATAAAAATCCACAAATAAAAATGGCTACATCTTACGAATCAAGATATGCTTCTAGTCCTGAAGCAGTAAAAAAATATGATACCACCGAATTACGCAATGAGTTTCTTATTGATAATCTCATGCAAAAAGGAAAAATCAATCTTACCTATACACATTATGACCGCTATATTGCTGGTTCCGCTGTTCCGGTAGAATCATTGAAATTAGAATCGATTGACCCGTTAAAAGCGGAATATTTCCTCAAAAGACGGGAGATGGGCATTATCAATGTCGGGTATAATGGTTCGGTAGAGGTAGATGGTACCGAATATTCCATGGGCCATAAGGATGCGCTTTATATCGGAATGGGTGCTAAAGAAGTAATTTTCAATAGTGATGATTCTGGTAAGCCGGCAAAGTATTATTTAAATTCTGCACCTGCACACACCAATTATCCCACAATAAAAGTGAGCCTTGCTGAAGCAAATAAATTGGAATTAGGTTCAATGGAAACAGCAAATCACCGAACAGTAAGTCAAATGATAATTGGAGGAGTTGTAACCACTTGCCAACTACAAATGGGCATGACGGAATTAAAAACAGGAAGCGTTTGGAATACCATGCCAGCTCATGTTCATGACCGTAGAATGGAAGTCTATTTTTATTTAGATGTACCCGAAGGGCAATCTGTTTGCCATTTTATGGGGCAGCCTCAAGAAACACGTCATATTTGGATGCAAAATCACCAAGCCGTAATATCGCCACCATGGTCGATTCATTGTGGTTCAGGTACTTCAAATTACACCTTTATTTGGGGAATGGCCGGAGAGAATCTGGATTATAACGATATGGATGTTGCGAAAATAACCGACTTGAGATAAGTATATGAGCATAGAACTCTTCAATCTTAAAGGAAAAATTGCTTTGGTTACCGGAAGTACGCATGGTCTAGGCATGGCCATGGCCAAAGGATTAGGTAACGCTGGCGCTATCATTATTGTAAATGGAAATTCATCACAACAAAAAATCGATGATGCCATAAAGCATTATGAAAGAGAAGGCATAAAAGCATTCGGTTTCAAATTCAATGTAGCCGACGAAACGCAGGTTATCGAAGCGATTAGCAAAATCCAAAGTGAGGTTGGGCCTATTGATATTCTTGTGAACAATGCCGGTATCATTAAAAGGACACCCTTGGAAGAAATGGAAGTGGCGGATTTTAAGGAAGTCATCGATATCGATTTGGTAAGTCCCTTTATCATGTCAAAACATGTGGTCAAAACCATGATTGCACGCAAACAAGGAAAGATTATCAATATCTGTTCAATGATGAGTGAATTGGGCAGAAATACCGTAGGAGCTTATGCGGCGGCCAAAGGTGGACTCAAAATGTTGACCCAGAATATGGCTACCGAATGGGCAAAACACAATATACAGATTAATGGAATCGGACCAGGTTATTTTGCGACTTCTCAAACCGCTCCCATTAGAATCGATGGCCATCCATTCAACGAATTTATTGTGAACCGAACTCCCGCCGCCAAATGGGGAGATCCCAACGATTTAGCCGGAGCAGCGATTTTCTTGGCTTCAAGGGCAAGTGATTTTGTGAACGGTCACGTGGTCTATGTTGATGGGGGAATTCTAGCGACTATCGGAAAACCAGCTAACGAAAACTAATTTTATAATCTGTGAGAAAATCCAAATTTTTTATTGTCGTAGTTCTGACTAGCCTGTTGTTTTCCTGTGGCGAAAATGCAAAGCCAATTAAACAAATCATAGTAAAGAACACCATGGATATCGACCGTTCATTTGAAACGGTTTCTATAGATTTAGCTTCTCTCGAACTTGTAGACTCCCAGAATTATATTGTAATAAAGGATGCCGATTCACAGGCAGAAATAGTTTCACAACAAATTGATTCTGATGAAGACGGGAAAATGGATGCGCTCTTGTTTCAGCCTCAAGTTGCCGCCAATAGTGAAAAGATTTTTGAGGTAACCTTCTCGAAAAGTCCGAAGAAAAAAGATAGTGTTCCAGCTTGTTATTCGAGATTTGTACCGGAAAGAACGGATGACTATGCTTGGGAGAACAATCGCGTTGCTTTTAGAACTTATGGTCCGGTTGCCCAAAAAATGAAAGAAGATGGGGTAAAAGGAGGTACGCTTTCAAGTGGTATCGATGCGTGGTTAAAACGTGTAGATTATCCAATCATCAATAAATGGTACAAAAAAGAGCTGGAAACAGATGGTAGTTATCATAAAGATACTGGCGAAGGTCTCGATAATTTTCATGTCGGAATCAGTCGTGGGGTAGGCGGTATTGCGAAAAAAGTGGATACTACCTATTACATTTCGAAAAACTTTACCTCTTGGAAAACACTAACTACTGGACCTATCAGAACAAGTTTTGTTTTGACCTATGCCGATTGGGATGCTGCCGGAAATAAAATATCCGAAGAGGAAAAAATCTCATTAGATTATGGAAGCAATCTGTCTAAATTCGAAATAATCATAAAAGGAACAGATACCATTTCTGCGGGACTTACCCTCCATGAAAAAGACGGCAAAATTGGAGTTAATGAAGAAAATAGCTGGATAAGTTATTGGGAACCCCACGGAGATTCAGAATTAGGTACGGGAATCGTGGTGCCATCAGATGCAATGATAGGCCATGAGCATTTCGTAACCGATAGAAAAGATGAAAGCAATTTTTTTGCGCATATTCAAACTAAAAATAATAAGACCTTTTACTATGCAGGTTTTGGATGGAAAAAGAGTGAACAGTTTACTACCAAAGATGAATGGGATTCTTACTTGAATCAATTTGCTCAATGTCTTAAAAACCCATTGGTGGTAAACATAAAATAGGACTAAGAAATTGACTGGGAACTTGTATTTCTTTAAAGCGGTTTTTCAGGACAGCACAGGATGGGAAATAGTACCTTAAAACATAAGTTTGGTTATGTCCTTTTATGATGTTTATCTACTTTCATAAAGACCTAATATCAAGTAACTTGTAAACTAACAACTTTCTAAGAATGAGAACCCTATTAATAGCCCTTGTATTTATTTGTACAATTCCGCTAAAAGCCCAGCAACAAGGCCAAAAACCCAATATCATTTTCATCCTGACGGATGATCAGCGCTACAGCGCTCTTGGTTATGCGGGCAATGACCTTATTTCAACACCAGAAATGGACAAGTTGGCCAAAGAAGGCACCTATTTTAAAAATGCTATGGTCACCACGCCAATCTGTGCGGCGAGCAGGGCAAGTATAATGACCGGGCTTTACGAACGTACCCATAACTTCAATTTTCAGACGGGTAATGTGCGTGAATCGTATATGGCGCATTCGTATCCAACTATCTTAAAGAATAATGGATATAAGACAGGGTTTTATGGTAAATATGGGGTTAGATATAATGATTTAGAAAAGCAATTTGATGAATACGAATCGTACGACCGAAACAATGCCTACCCCGACCGTCGTGGTTATTACTATAAGACCTTAGGAAAAGACTCGGTACATCTGACCAGATATACTGGGCAAAAGGCTCTAGATTTTATCGCTAATGCAAAATCTAATGAACCCTTTTGTCTTTCATTGAGTTTTAGCGCACCCCATGCGCATGACCCCGCAGAGGATCAATATTTCTGGCAAGAAGAATCAGATGCGCTCTTAAAAAATATGAATATGCCCGACCCAGAGCTTGGGGAGGACAAGTACTTTGAGGCGCAACCAAAAATTGTTCGTGATGGTTTTAATAGATTGCGATGGACATGGCGTTATGACACTCCCGAGAAATACCAACATAGTGTAAAAGGGTATTACAGAATGCTTTCAGGTATTGACCGTGAAATTGCTAAAATTCGGGAAGAGCTCAAGAAAAAGGGACTAGAGAAAAACACTGTTATCATTCTCATGGGTGACAATGGTTACTTTTTAGGAGAACGTCAAATGGCAGGCAAATGGCTGCTTTATGATAATTCTGTTCGTGTGCCTCTTATTGTTTTTGACCCAAGAGAAAAGAAACAAAAAGATAGCGATGCCTTGGCATTGAATATCGATGTGCCTTCCACTATTTTAGATTTAGCAGGTCTTGAGCAGCCTAAAGCTTGGCAGGGTAAAAGCTTAATGCCCATTGCCGCTAATAAAACAAAGAACTTTGAACGAGACACGGTGCTTATTGAACATATTTGGGAGTTTGAAAATATTCCGCCAAGTGAAGGTGTTCGTACAAAAGATTGGAAATATTTTAGGTACGTCAATGACAAGACCATTGAGGAGCTATATGATTTAAAGAAGGATCCTCAAGAAATCAATAATCTTGCTAAAGACCCAGCATATGCTCAAAAAATAGATGCATTCAGAAAGTCTACAGATGCCTTAATTATCAAAAATAGTGATGCGTACAGAGCAGGCCCGACTGATTTGAGCGTAGAGCTTATTCGTGCTCCAGAAACCGAAGTTGAAATATTTGACCTTCAGCCTGAGTTTGGTTGGACGGTACCTTTGGGTTCGAAATTCCAATCTGCCTATCAAATTTTGGTGGCTTCCGACAAAGCAAGCATTGATGCTAATAATGGAGATGTCTGGGATAGTGAACAAGTACGTTCGTCGGCATCAACAGACGTACCGTATGCTGGTAAATCTTTAGAAATTGGTAAAACCTATTTTTGGAAGGTTCGTATTTGGGAAGAAGAAAACAGATTGGTCAATTATTCCGAAGCACAAAAATTCACTACCGGAAAAAGTGATAGTTACATCATTTCCACCGAAAATAAATTCGTGACCAGCAAAATCAAACCTGTAAAATTTGAAAACAAAGGAGATTTTTATTTTATAGATTTCGGCAAGTCAGCCTTTGCTACAATGGATTTTGAATACGTTGCTAAAACACCACATACCTTGACAATTAGAATTGGGGAAATGGTTGATGACAATGGGAATGTGAACCGAACGCCCCCTGCGAAAAGTAATATTCGGTATCAAGAATTAAAGGTTGATGTAAAGCCCGGACAGACGAAATATCAAATTGAAGTACAAAAGAATGAACGAAATACAAGAGCCAATAAGGCGATTCCCTTACCTGATGGATTTCCGCCGCTCGTACCCTTCAGATATGCAGAAATAGAAGGGGCCCAAGAGTCTATTTTAGCCGATAACATTGAGCAACTGGCCTTCCATACCTATTGGGATGAGGAAGCCAGTAGTTTTGAAAGCGATGATGATATTTTGAATCAAGTTTGGGATATGTGCAAATACTCTATCAAGGCTACCACCTTTAATGGTCTGTATGTTGATGGTGACCGCGAGCGTATTCCTTACGAAGCTGATGCATATCTAAATCAGTTAAGCCATTATACCACGGATAGGGAGTTCGCCATGGCAAGGCGGACTATTGAGTATTTCATGAAGAACCCGACATGGCCTACGGAATGGCAGCAACATGTGGCTTTATTGATATACGCTGACTATATGTACACTGGCAATACCGAATTGATAGAACGCTACTACGAACCGTTAAAACACAAAACACTTTTCGAACTATCGAATGAAGACGGATTGATAACTTCAACAAAGGTTGATCGCGATTTTATGAGAAAGCTAGGTTTTGAAGATGGATACAAAAAACCCCTAACCGATATTGTGGATTGGCCACCGCCTAATTTTAACGGTAGCACCACCCCGGGAGAACTTGATGGTTTTGTATTCAAACCCTACAGTACGGTAATTAATTCATTCTTCTATGAGAATATGAAAATTATGGTAGAGTTTGCCCGAATTCTCGGCAAGACCCAAGAAGTGATGGATTTCGAATTACGGGCTGCCAAAGCCAAAAAAGCGGTTAACGAGCAAATGTTCGATAAGCAAAGGGGAATCTACATGGATGGAATCGGAACAGACCATGCGTCCTTACATGCCAACATGATGCCCTTAGCCTTTGGTTTGGTTCCTGAAGAACATTTTGAGTCCGTCGTGAATTATGTAAAATCACGCGGCATGGCCTGTAGTGTTTACGGCTCTCAATTCTTAATGGACGGATTATATAATTCGGGAGAAGCTGATTACGCCCTACAATTATTGACCGATACCAGCGATAGAAGTTGGTACAATATGATTCGCATTGGATCTACTATAAGTTTAGAGTCGTGGGACAACCAGTACAAAAATAACTTGGACTGGAATCACGCTTGGGGAGCAGTACCTGCAAATGTCATCCCGAGAGGACTATGGGGCATAAAACCTAAAACCCCGGGATTTGGTGTCGCTACTATTAAACCTCAAATGAGCAGCTTGAAATCGAGTACGATTGAAGTACCTACGGTAAGGGGAACCATTAAAGGAACCTATACCCATAATGGGCCAAGACTTCAAACCTATGAAATCGAAATTCCGGGAAATATGGTGGCCGAATTTTCATTAAATAATTTGGAAGGAAAAGATTTAATTCACAATGGTGATAAAGTACCGTCCGCCTTTGAGTCTATTAGGCTTGCGCCAGGAAAGCATACCATTCAATTAAAAATCAATTCATTTTAAGAACCAATATCGCAACGCACACCAGAATTAAAAGGAACAAATGAAAAGCAAATTAAGGCTATCGCTGCTTGTACTCTTGATAACATCTGGGTTCGTTGCTAAGGCCCAGACTTCTGAAATGGCAGCGGCAACAATTGAAAAAAAAAATAGTTTCATTGAAAAGAATGGAATGGTCGCTGTGGAAGCGGAACATTTCTACAAACAAAGTAATTCTGAAATCAGACAATGGTACAGAACATCCGATGGTGCAACACCTAAAGTTGGCCGTGACGAGGATGAACCGCATCATTATGGAGCAAGTAATAACACTTACCTTGAAATATTGCCCGATACAAGGGTCACTCATGCCGATAGTTTGATTCGCGGAGAAAATTTCTCCAACATCCCCGGTAAAATGGGTGTTTTACATTACAAAGTGAGAATAACGAATCCGGGTCGCTACTATGTTTGGGTAAGGGCATTCAGTACGGGGGGAGAAGACAACGGTATTCATGTGGGCTTGAACGGGGAGTGGCCAGAGCACGGACAACGCATGCAATGGTGCGATGGGAAAAATCAATGGACTTGGGAAAGCAAACAGCGCACCAAAGAGGTGCATTGCGGTGTTGCCAAAGAAATCTATTTAGACATTCCGGAAGCTGGCGTTCATGACATTCAATTCAGTATGCGTGAAGACGGCTTTGAATTCGACAAGTTTTTGCTGACCAAAGACAGCAGTTATATCACGAAAGACAAGGGTCCAGAAGTTTTGCCAATGTGGCCTTTGCAATACTATTTTAAACAGGTTACGGTATCCGTTTTGGAAAACAAAACCGTACCCGTAGATGATTTTCAAATCGACAGAACCGGTTTTTATAAGGATGCAGGTGGTAAATGGTTCGCCATAAATCCGAATGAGCGCAAAGAAGCTGAAACAACGAGTATGTTCACTTTTAAAGGTGGCAACTACGATATGGTGTTCGTTGCGGTTGGCGAAAGCGATGGGCAATCGTTTTTTACTATTTCACTCAATGATAAAAAATTGGGAACCTATTCGCCGCCACTTTCTAAGGAAATCTTTGAAGAAGGTGGAAAGTTTAACGGTCTTTTCGAGAATATAAAATTTGAAAAAGGCGATAAGATTACGGTCAGTTCCAAAATAGGAAGTGCCGATGGCAAAGAGTGGGCAAGAGGGCGATGGTCCGGAATTGTTTTCGCACCTGTTGGCAAAGGTAAAAAAGTGCAAAGTACTCCATTTTTGACTAATTCGGATGTTCCAGCGAAGGTGGCACCGGTTATCAAACCACCAATAGGACGAATAGCAGTAGTAGCGGATGGCAATTCTCCCGACCCAGATGATTTGGGCGGAACAGCAGTTTCAATCGCTTTGCTGCGAGCAGCTGGATTGGAAAACAGATTGGTGCATTATTCTCACAGTTGCGATTTAGAGCGTGTAGATAGAATCTCGGCCGCCGCCGAAAAAGAACGGCATGCTATGATGCAAGCAGTTTGTGATGTTACTGCAAGAAGGTGGGGAGGTTTTGACGGACTCACTTTTTTTGATGCGAAATGGCAACAAGAAGAAACCGTAAAAGATTTAAGTAATGCGATAAATGCATCAACCGCCAATGACCCACTTTGGATTGTTGAAGCTGGAGAACCGGATATTATTGGCCTCGCACTTGACGCCAGTTCAAAAGACAAGCACCAATTTGTAAAAGTGGTCACACACCATCCCGCAAACGATGATGCTGGGGACTTCTATACTTGGCAACAGATTTTGGATTTTGGGGTCGAGGAAGTCCGTATTCCCGACCAGAATATAAACCTGAAAGTAAACCTTCCGGAGTGGGATTGGGCAAAGAACCATCCCGACCCACGAATACAATGGGTATGGCTCCAAGGTAAAATCGCGGAAGTAGACGATGTGGTGCGCTTTCAAAAAGGTAAGTGGGACTGTTCAGATGCCGGTATGGTACTCTATTGGATTACGGGCGCTACCGATGGCGGACTTCGACAAGGAAAGGTTTCCGATATTAAAAAAATAGTAGTGGATTATATTGAGAACAATAAATAGAATAATTCACTTTTACCCTTTCTACTTGGATTTATACGCTTAGATTATGAAAATATTTTTAGCCTGTAGCATACTCTGCTTTGCATTAGCAAGTTGTCAAACGAATACCAAGGATAGTAAAAAAGATGACTTACCGGCATCTACAATCGAATTACTAAGCCGCCCAAATATTTTGTGGTTGGTTACAGAAGACATGGGGTCTTATATTCCTTCTTTTGGAGATTCCACGATTGTGACACCCAATTTGAGTCGTTTAGCCAAAGAGGGTGTGGTTTATCCGAATTTGTTTTCAACTTCTGGTGTTTGTGCGCCCAGTAGAGCCGCTATTACGACGGGAATGTATCCTTCAAGTATTGGCGCAAACCATATGCGCACTACTTCGTATACTGAGGTCACAGGCTTACCATCTTATGCTGCCGTTCCGCCACCCGAAACAAGAATGATTAGCGAATTACTCCGAATAAATGGCTATTACTGTACCAATAACTATAAAGAAGATTATCAGTTTAACGCGCCCAAAACTGCTTGGGATGAAAGTAGTCCGTATGCGCAGTGGCGAAATCGTTCGAAAGATCAACCCTTCTTCTCGGTGGTGAATTTTACCGAGACCCATGAATCGGGATTGTTCGAACCTTATGGTTTTAGAGAAATTGAAACAAGGCACTACCATTCGGGCGATAGAAATTATACATGGAAAAATTTTGGAGGCTCGCATGCTAAAAACCGAATGACCGAAGATGTAACTCCCTTTCATTTACCAAAGGATACAAAATTTGAGATTCCCCCGTATTTGCCGGATACTGATTTGGTGCAAAGAGATATGTGGAAATTGTACAACAACATTGCCGAGATGGACAAACAAGTCGGGGCGGTGCTGAAACAATTAGAGAATGACGGACTTTTAGAAAACACAATTATTGTTTTCTACGGAGACCATGGAGGGCCACTACCTCGAGAAAAACGTTTGATTTATGATTCGGGTTTGAACACACCAATGATTATCCGATTTCCAAATAAAATGCATGCAGGAACAAAAGATGAACAATTGGTCAGCTTTATTGATTTTGCACCTACATTGCTTTCCCTTACGGGGATACAACCTGCGGAATATATGCAGGGGCAAGCTTTTTTAGGAAAGCACAAAGCTGAAAAAGAACGCAAGTATATTCATGCCGCTGCCGATCGTTTTGATGGCTTTACGGATGTCATACGTGCCGTTCGCGATAAAAGATTTAAGTACATTCGAAATTTCCGTCCTACCCAAGGCTATTATTTACCCGTAGAGTACAGGGAAAGAATTCCCACAATGCAGGAATTATTGCGTTTACGTGACGAAGAAAAGTTAACCGACGTACAAGCCCAATGGTTTAGAGAAAACAAACCCGAAGAAGAATTTTTCGATTGCTCGATAGACCCTTTCGAGTTGAACAATCTTGCGGATAATCCGGAATATAAAGAAAAGATAGCCGAATTTCGAAATGAGATGGATCGCTGGCTCACAGCAATAGGTGATAACCCAGACCTTCCCGAAAAGGAACTAGTTAAAAAACTATGGAATGGCGAAACAACTCAGCCCATTGCTTCAAATCCGAAAATCACATCTACCGTGGGAAAAATTGAAATCAACTGTGACACGGAAGGGGCTTCTTTAGGCTATAAAGTTATCGGCAAAGAAGTAGAGATTCCGGAATCTTGGTCAGTTTACCAAGAACCCTTTAGTATTCCTGAAGGAGCTACTGTTAAGACGCAAGCCTATCGTATCGGTTTTAGTCCTAGTGAAATTATTGAGCTGAAAATAGACTAAATGGACTCGCTTTTTCTGGCCTTAAAAAGATTCATTGGATTGGGTGCCATTTTTGGTTTGACTTACCAGAAGTATTTTGCCGTATAGTACAGGATAGCTCCATGAACTCAAAATATTACATTTAACTACTTCGCAAAATAGGATCTGATTTGGCTATGAAAATAAAATCACAAGAATTGAGTACGAATACATTCGATGCAATCGTAGTTGGAACAGGAATCACAGGTGGTTGGGCCGCAAAAGAACTTTGCGAGAAAGGACTTAAAACACTTGTTTTGGAGCGTGGACCTATGGTAAAACATGTAATCGATTATCCAACAATGCACCTAGATCCGTGGGATTTGCCAAATGCGGGTAAGACTCCGGCAAAAATAAAAGCCAAGTATCCTAAACAATCAAGATGGGGCTTTGATGAAACAACCCGCCATTTTTTTAATGACGATTCAAAACACGATTACGATGAAGTAAAACGCTTTGATTGGATACGAGGCACTCAGGTCGGAGGTCGTTCTTTAATCTGGGGAAAGCAAACCTACCGTTGGTCTGATTTAGATTTTGAAGCCAATGCGAAAGATGGTATTGGTGTTGATTGGCCTATTCGATACAAAGACATTGAACCTTGGTATGAGTATGTCGAAAAGCATGTAGGGATTAGTGGAGAAGCTTTGGGGCTTCCACAATTGCCGGATAGTGTTTTTCTAAAACCTATGGAACTCAATTGTGTGGAAGAACATTTTAAAAAGGGTATTGCTGGGAATTATGAGAATCGTGTTTTAACGATTGGAAGGGTGGCGCACATAACCGAAAGTACAAAACCCGGGGCAGGCAGAAGTACTTGTCAATATAGAAACCGATGCAAGCGCGGCTGCCCCTACGGCGCATACTTTAGCTCGAATTCTTCCACATTGCCAATGGCAGAAGCTACGGGAAACATGACTATTCGACCAGATTCAATCGTGTCTGAGGTGTTATATGATAAAGATAAAAAGAGGGCTACGGGTGTTCGAATTATTGATGCCAACACCAAAGAGGTCATAGAATATAAATCGAAAATTGTTTTTCTGTGTGCATCTTCCATGGCCTCAACGGCAATCTTAATGCAATCGAAATCTGAAACTTTTCCGAATGGAATGGGCAATAAAAGTGGCGAATTGGGCCATAATATTATGGACCATCAATTGGGTGGAGGCGCCAACGCTAAAATTGATGGCTATGACGATAAATATTACAAAGGCAAAAGGCCTAACGGATTTTATATCCCGAGATTCAGAAATATAAGTACTTCCTCTGAAAAAGTAGATTTCATTCGCGGATACGGTTATCAAGGTAGTGGGGGGCGAAATGATTACAGCCAGATTGTTGCGGAGTATGACTACGGTAAAAAGTTTAAAGAAGCAATGCTCGAACCAGGGGGATGGCGTATAAATCTTTTAGGGTTCGGTGAGGTATTGCCGTATCATGAAAACCATATGTATCTCAATTATGATAAACTAGACCAGTATGGTTTGCCGACTATTGTTTTTGATGCGGAGTTCAAAGAAAATGAAAAAAGAATGAAGAAAGATTGGGTCATTCAGGCGCAAGAAATGTTGGAAGTTTCAGGATTTAAAGACGTTAAAGAAAGCAAAAGAAAATCGGTCATTGGTGGAGGTATTCATGAGATGGGCACAGCAAGAATGGGTCACAGTTCAAAAACCTCAGTTTTAAATAAACACAATCAACTACACGAAGTGCCAAACGTGTATGTAACTGACGGGGCTTGTATGGCATCTGCGGGCTGCCAGAACCCATCGCTGACCTATATGGCGCTGACCGCAAGAGCATCGAACCATGCTGTTGCCGAACTAAAGAGAATGAATCTGTAAATCAATATGAAATTTTCGACTCCAATGTAAACGAAAAAGCACTATGAAGAAAATACTCCTTATAATCCTAGTACTATCTTCTCTATCGATGGGAATGAAAGCTGAAAAAGAACTTCCCATTCTGGGAATAGCCCATGTAGCGTTTCAGGTCTCAAGCTTAGAGCAGTCTCGTGCCTACTATACGGCTTTCTACGGATTTGAATTCGCCTTTGCCGCGTATGAGGATCGAGAGGCTTCTTATTTAAAAATCAACGACGACCAGTTCTTGAAGTTGGTCGCAACGCCTGAGGGTACGGATGACAATCGATTAGTGGAAGTCGCATTTCAGGTTTCTGACATCGAAACTACTGTCGCGATGCTCCGAGAAAAAGGTCTAGAACCAACACCCGTAGAAAAAAAGTCGGATGGCAGCTTAGCGAGTGCTCTGGTAGATCCGAACGGACATAACCTGCTTTTTATTGAATATACTTCCGATTCCAAGCAAACGCTGGCGCGAGGCAAGCATCTCGGGGCGAGGCGAGTTTCCGATCGTTTACTTCATGTGGGCCTCACAATACGGGACGAAGAGGCGGCCGACGCCCTGTATCGAGATGCTTTAGGCTTTCAAGAGATTTGGCGCGGAACTCGTGAGGATGGTGGTCCGGATGCTTGGGTGAATATGCAGATGCCAGGTGATAGGGGCGACTATGTTGAGTATATTCTCATTAAGGATAATAAGCTGAGTCGAAAGGAAATGGGAACAATGCATCATATGTGCCTATTGATCGATGATGTCCAAAAGACCCATCGCGATATGCTGTTTAATGCCTTGCCCGATATTGAACCGTACGAGCCTATGGTAGCCCGCAACAACCGTTGGATGCTCAATGTGCACGATCTCGATGGTACGCGTTGTGAAGTAATGGAATCAAAAGAAGCTGTGACCAAATGATACATATGATACGACCATCTCGTTTTTCCATGCTTGAAACCCTGTTTTTAGTAATGAGTCTATTGATTCTTCCGCAAGCGGGTTTTGCGCAAGATGCTTCGACTGTTAAAGAGCGTCCTCTTTTCTTCGGTGCAAGACGAGGAGCCTTGCCAATCGTGAAGCAGGCCATTGCCCAAGGTGAGACCTCGCTTATGCCAGCTTACGACGCCCTGTTGATTGCGGCGGAGGAAGCCTTAGCAACAAAACCCCCAACAGTGACTGACAAAAAACGGCATCCCGTTACTGGTAATCTGAATGACTACTACACGCAGGCTCCCTATCTATGGCCCGATCCTTCGAAGTCAGACGGTCTGCCCTACCTGCCAAAGGATGGCGTAATCAATCCGGAATCTCGAAACCCTTATTTTGCGGACTATTCACGCGGCCAGAAAATAGGCCACTTGGTGGAATCGCTCGCGCTGGCTTATTACCTTACTGGCAAGGAATCTTATGCTGAGCATGCAGCGCGTTGCCTGCGGATTTGGTTTATCGACCCCACTACACGGATGAACCCACACCTACAGTATGCCCAGGCTGTGCCCGGTCGAAACGAAGGGCGGTATATTGGAATGATCGAAGCTGGCGGCGTAGTTAAAGCGTTGGACGCAGCGGGTCTATTAAATGGATCGACGCATTGGAGCAAAGACGATCGGGCTGCACTAGAAATTTGGATAACTGACTTTCTGGATTGGTTTATGAATAGTGAATATGGTCTTGAAGAGATTCAGATGCGACAGAATCATGGCACGATGTTCGACGTAAGGGTCGTGCGCTTGGCGCTCGCTTTGGGCAAGAACGAACTAGCACGTGAAAGGCTAGAGTCGGTGAAAGAAAATCGTATCGCTCTTCAAATAGAACCGGATGGATCCCAGCCAATGGAGCTGCGTCGCACCAAGTCGTTTAACTACTCCGTCATGAATTTGACCGGGCTCACCGAGCTAGCGACGCTGGGCGAATGGGTCGGGGTGGACTTGTGGACCTACGAGACAGGAGATGGTCGCAGTATCAAGCGAGCATTGGAGTTCCTTAGACCTTATGTTGAGAAAGCCCCAGAAGGCTGGCCTCCTCGTGTCTGGCACTTCAAGCAAGTTGTTCCCTTTCTGCCGGAGATTCTCGCTCCCGCATTTCGTATGGCGAGCGTAGGGTATACCAAAGAGGAATACGAAGCTATTGTTTCGGAGTTCCCTGGTTTTAGCGAATCAAAATTTCAGCTTACGCATCCGAAAAGCTACTTTTGAGGAATAACGAAATAAATAAGAATCATGAAAAGAATCAATTCAATTTTATTTTATCTGTTTTGTGTTTCGGTTTTATGGTTCCAGCCGGATACGAAAATCGATACGTTCCAGAACCTAAGGTCAGCTGCATAACGGCTTCCGTTTGCTGTAACTTTTCTTGCATGTCAGATTTCAATTTCTTTTCATTCAATAAAAGATTCGTTGATGAAGCTTCCGGTAAGGTTATCGTGCCTGTTGTATTAGCAGGAATGACAACTTCATAGTGAAACATATCTCCCTTGATTTCCCAATTGGATTTTATCATTCCATAACGCGAGAAGAATTCCGCCTTTGCAGAGGTCAATCCACCACCCGGATGTGGATGAAATAGAATATGCTTATATCCGGGATTTTCAGGGTCGATTCGTAGACCACCAATGTGATTGTACATCCATTCGCCAACAGCACCATAGGAATAATGATTGAAACTATTCATACCCTCGATGATGGTGCCATCTGGTTTTTGGGTGTCCCAGCGTTCCCAAATGGTGGTAGCTCCCATGGTAATGGGGTACAACCATGAAGGGAATTCTTTTCTGTTTAATAACATAAAGGCCAAATCATCACGCCCTATTTTTGATAAGGTGGTACATAGTAGGGGAGTTCCCAAAAAACCTGTGGTCAGATGCCCGAATTTCTCCACATCTTGTGCGAAATATGCACCTGCTTTTTCGATGAGGTTTTCAGGAATCAAATCAAACGAAAGTGCCAAGGCGTAGGCAGTCTGCGTATGCGAAACCAACCTTCCGTTCGGTGTAATGTATTCCTGAATGAAAGCTTCTTTGAAATTTTTGGCTAGTTCTTGGTACTTTCCAACATCTTCTGTTTTTCCAATAACGGCTGCCGTTTTGCTCAAAAGAATGGTAGAGTAATACGCATAAGCAGTAGCAATCAAATCTTTTTCGGTTACTGAGCCATTATAATCAGGGTTGTTAGCATCAAACGCCAACCAATCGCCCCAATGCCAATGTTTGTAGTTATTCCATAAATGGTCGCCTCCTGCTTCTTTAGCCAGATAGTCTACCCAGCCTTTCATACTACTATATTGTTCCTCTAAAATACGTTTGTCGCCATAGGATTGATACACCGTCCATGGAATGATTACGGCAGCATCTGCCCAACCTGTGGCGCCGCCCTTTGCAGCTACACCCTGTGCTCCAGTAAGAATATCCGGGACTACGTTTGTTACCAATCCGTTTTCATGTTGGTCTAGTGCCAAATCCTTTAACCACTTGGTATAGAATGCGGCCACATCAAAATTATAGGCCGCGGTCATACTGAACACCTGTGCATCGCCTGTCCAGCCCGCTCGTTCATCACGCTGCGGACAATCCGTTGGAATATCCAAGAAATTATCCTTTTGTCCCCATTGAATATTGCTTTGCAATTGATTGATCATCGGGTCAGAAGTGGTAAAAGTACCCGTTGGTCCCATATCGGAATGAACTACAATTCCCCTAATAGCATCCAAACTTAAATCTCCGGGATAATCGATTACTTGAATGTACCGGAAGCCATGCGAGGTAAAACGGGGCTCGAAAACCTCTTCTCCATCGCCCTTTAGAATATAGCTGTCGGTGGCCTCGGCAGCGCGTAAGTTCACAGTATAGAAATTTCCATCTTTATCAAGTACTTCAGCAAATTTGAGGGTTACTTTGTCCCCTGCTTTTCCTTTGACTTTCATTCGTGCCCAGCCGACAATGTTCTGCCCGAGGTCCAATACGATTTCCCCTTTGGGTGTTGTAATTAGTTCTTTGGGTCGAATTTCTTCAATCGCCCTGACAGGAACACCTTGAGGGGCTACCAAAATAGTTGTCGGATGGTCGAGAATCTCGACAGTGGTCCATTTACTATCGTCAAAATCTGTGTTGGTCCATCCATCCATCTCCAATCGCGCATCGTACTTTTCGCCATTGTACATATCCGATTCCAAGATAGGGCCGTAAGAAACTTTCCAATCGCCATTGCTCACAATGGTCTCGCTTGTACCATTTTCATAATCGACTTTTAATTGTACCAGAAACCCCAACTGTTTCCCGTAAAAGGCGAAGTCTCCTTTCCAACCAATATTGCCGCGGTACCAACCGTCGCCTACGATGGCACCGATAGCATTGTTATTTTGAAGCATTTGGGTAACGTCATAGGTCTGGTATTGCAGTCTGTGATTGTAGGTGGTATATCCAGGAGTAAAAAGGTCGTTGCCCACTTTTTTGCCATTTAAATGCAACTCATAAAGTCCTAAGGAAGTTACATACACCCGCGCTGATTTTATAGGTTTATCGGTTTGGAATTCTTTTCTAAAATATTGCGAAGGATGGGATTTTCTCTCCGTGGTAATATCATTCATACCAATGTAGGATGCCGACCATAAATCGGTATCCAAAATTCCAGTTTCCCAAAAGGCTGGGGCACTCCAAGAAGTGACTTTATTCTTATTATTCCATATGCGGACTTGCCAATATGATCGTTGCATCGATTTAAGTAAGGGACCGCCATAAACTACATCTATAGATTGGTCACTTTCGACTTTTCCAGAAGTCCAGAGGAGATTCGTTCCTTTTAAGAGGTCGTTCTTTGAATCGGATACCCGAATTTCATAGGCTGTTTGCATCACGTTCTGGCCATCAGATTTCAATTGCCAACTCAACCTTGGCTTTTCAACATCGATACCGATGGGGTTGGTAAGGTACTCGCAGACCAAGTTTATAACTTCATCTTTTTTTACCGAAAATGATGATGTCAACCCTAGACACACGACTAAAAAAATGAACTGATTTATTTTTTTCATTTTACTATATTTTCTTAATTCTTTGGCTCTTCAAAATCCCGAATTCCCGGAACAATTTTTACGTTCAAAATGGATTTATCTTTAGGCCACCTTGATATGATTAATTTTTGATTTTGCTCATCCCAAATAAAATTTGATGGATTTACATCCTTAGGGCATTTATAAACCTCAAGACCAACATTTTTAATTGGATCGTGATAGATGACAATGTCATCATCTATGAGAATTGAAAATCCGTCAGGATAGTGTCTGTTTTTTCCAACAAAAATTTTGGAAACTCCTTTTGAGTTATCGGTTTTGATAGTCAGGTTTAAACTTCGCGTAGCATGATTGAATAGGAAGGATTGAATATCTCCCGCAATCATCTGTGGAAACGGTCTCGCGATAATATCGGTAATGTATTTTCGTTCTACGGTTCCGGCATCTTTCTTATCGCTAAAAATCGCCCAGGTAGAAGGCCCACCAGGAAGAAAATTTTGCATGGTGCGATTACCTAAAAACCAGGCTTTTATAGAACCAACCCCCATTCTATCAAAAACTTCAGCGGTGCGTATGTAAAACTCTCTATACTTTAATTGGCCTAGCTTTCCGGAAATTGTTGTATCGGTAACGGCGAATGTCGGAAACCCCCATTCCCCTACAAATATCGGTGCATTTAAAAGCGCTGATTCCTTATCGAAGCGATCCATTATCGGTTTGATGTAGTCTAATCTTTCCTGATAAATATGTGGGGCAAATATGATATTTTTTCTATTGATCGGAGTAGTGATTTCTGCATATTGATTATACTCTATAGCCTCTCCTTTATTCATGAAAATGGATTGTACGAGGACCATTTTTTCGGGATTTACTTTTTGACTTTCGTCAATAATCTTTTGATACAAAGGGATGAGGTATTTTTTGGTAAGGTTGGTATACGATATTTCCATAATCAACTTTCGAGGCTCATTGACGATGTCATAGCCGAGAACCGATGGGTCATCTGAAAATCGTTCCCAAATGACTTTCCAAGCTTCAATATAGGTTTGATACTCGTTTTTTTTGTTCTTCCAGAATACTTCCCATTCAAAACTATCGACTCCGTAAACCGTCATTTTAAAAATCGTTTTCATTCCTGAATTCCTGCCTAGGGCGACGAGGGTATCCAGTTTCATGAGATACTTTTCGTCTAAACTACCGCCAGGGAAAGAACTTAGCTTGCCGAGTTCTAAGCGTATCACTTGGGCATTGGCTCCCAATCGCACCATTCGTGTATAATCATTTGAATTAAAGAATACCTCCCCCTTATGGTCATTGGTGTTTACAACAAAACCTCTAGGAATCATATGCCGACCTTGTTGGTCGCGCAGACCATGTTTGATTTGTGCAAAAAGGATGAAAGAGGTAAAAAAGAATAGCGCAAAAAAAGCACGTATTTTCATGTGAAGTTTATGGTTTTATGAATAATCAAGTTATAGTACTAGCATTGTATATCCATCCCGCACCATCCTGTTTACTAATATGAGTATGTAAGAGGGGAAAATAAAAATGGAGCAAAAATAAATTCTGCTCCATTTTCAAAACTAACTCAAACAACTCTAACTTCTAAAAAAATATGCTATTTATCTATACCCATTGTTCGTTGGATCCGATTCCAACAAAGCTGGATTTTGTTCTAATTCTTGTAATGGAATGGGCAATAGCACATGGTACGGTCTAATATTTACATTGGGTTCCCAGAAGCGATACTCCAGATTTTGAACCACATCCAATAAAATGCCCCAACGGATTAAATCATATCGTCTATGGGCTTCAGCAGCCAGTTCCCACTTGCGCTCATCATAAATAGCTTCTCTAAACTCTTGTTCACTCAATCCAACAAGTTCCCACTCGGCTTGAGTAGCATAGGCACGTTGCCGTATTGGCTCAATATATTGATACGCGTTGGCTGGCCCATTCGCTTCATTTTCGCACTCAGCGGCCATCAAATAGACATCGGCCAAGCGAAATACCATGCGATTATCAGAGTGGTTAAAACGTGGTGAGGTTGCTAAGTCTAGATTCCAAAATTTAGCCATATATGGGAAATTTAAGTCGAACCCTAAATAATTATTTACAATATTTATTGGTCTTCTCAAATCGTTTAATGGGAATTTTTCAGCAAAATCTTTTGATGCTACCTGCAAGCCTGTGCCATTAAAGGCTTCACCTCTTGCTGCAAGAGCATCGCCCAAAGCACCTCTTTCATCTGTATTTGCAGGTTCATCCCGTAAACGTGGGTTGAACATACTCGGTCTCCAACTATTATTACCCGCAAATGATCTGCCGGGAAATGCGGGGTCAAATATACCTTCGATGTCCCTTGCAAAATCCAAAGACCAAATAATTTCAGCATTATATTCATTTAAAGGGTCAAAAACTTCTTCATAGGTTGGCAATAATGTATGCGGTGATTCATTAATAATTTCCAAACACTTACTTAAACCAGCTTGCCAATTTTGTTGCTTCATGTAAATTTTCGCCTCGATGATAGCGGCTGCCCATCTGGTTGCGCGGCCTCTTTGATCGTCTGAGTAAACAGATGGCAAAATAGACTGAGCGAATTGTAAATCGGCAATAACACCATTAAGTATTGTTGCCTCATCTGTTCTACCTAAAACTCGTACTTCATCAAGTGACAAAGCTTCTGTATAGTAAGGTGCAGCACCCCAAAGATTGGTAATATGCCAATAACTCATCGCCCGTAAAAATGTGGCTTCGGCAATAACTTCTGTACGAACTTCTTCAAGTATGGCTTCATTATCAGTTACCCGGTCAATAATGAAATTAGCGTTAAAGACGACTCTATATAAGTCTTTCCATGTATCAGATACACTCATTTTTTGAACAGAAACGTCGGCCAAGGCCTCATTCAATGTATAATTGCCAATAGGTTGAACAAAATTTGCAGCACGGTTCGGTTCTATGATATCAGCACCATTGTCATAAAAATGATCTAAGCCTACTTGGCCATAAATCGAATTGTTCTTTAAAATGGCATACGTACCTTGTATCGCTTGTCTAGCATCATTATCTGATGCAAAAAACGTTTCAGGGGCAATAATTGCTCTTGGCTCTTCTTCTAAAAATTTCTCGCATCCAAAAAAGGAGAACAATATGAAGATGTATAAAATTATGTTCTTTGTTTTCATATTTATTTTTTTTTAAAAAGTTACGTTTAGACCTAGTGTTAAAACTCTAGGATTGGGGTATTGCGCACTTAAATATCCTAGTGCTATATTACCAAATTGATTATTGCCTTCGTTAAAGTTATTGGCTTCAGGCTCAATCAATCGAGTTTTAGAGAACAACAATAAGTTACTACCGTTTATGTATATAGTTGCATTTTTGACTCCTTTAAATACCTTATCGGTTGGGAAATTATAGGCCAATCGTACGGCTTTAAGACGGATATGAGAACCATCTTCTACATATTCTGAATTAGGGGGAGTATTCGTTACAGAGTCTGCACCTGCTCGAGGAATATCAGAGGTTGGATTGTCAACCGTCCAACGATCTCGTAAATCTCCAAATTTCACCGCTTCCCCACGATTGAAATAGTTATTTCTCATATTTAGGTTGTAGACTTCATTACCAGAGGTACCTTGAAAGAAAAATGAAAAATCAAGATTCTTGTACGAAAATGAGTTTTCGAACCCGAAAATCAGATCAGGGAACGGACTACCCAAAACAACATTGTCTTCCGTCGAGATAATACCATCACCGTTTAAATCCTCAAACCTTGATCCACCAACCACTTGAGCGGTAAGACCGGAAGCATCGATTTCTGCTTGACTCTTCCAAGTTCCTAAATAATTCACTCCCGTATAAACAGGAACCGATTCACCCACGATTAATCGCGTATTACCTGAACCTAGAATAGGGTCTACAACAAGATCTATGAATTCTTGACCACCAAGATCTAATATTTCGTTCTTATTTGCTGCTAATGTCAAAGTAGTATTCCAACTAAAGTTGTCGTTTGCTATATTGGTTGAATTCACTAATAATTCCCATCCTTTATTCTCAAGTGCACCGATATTTTGTAGTTGACTTGTAAAACCAGTTTGTCTAGGTATGGTAACATCCAATAGTAGGTCGTTGGTCTCTTTTTGGTAATAGTTGAATTCCGTAAAGAGCCTGCCACCGAACAGAGATGCTTCTAATGCGATATCCAATGAAGTGGTGGTTTCCCATTGTAGATTGGGGTTGGAAGGCCTACCCAAGGTTAAACCGGGTACCTCAGCACCGTTCAGCGTTGTGTTGGCTTCCGTTAGAACCCCTAGTGTCCTGTAAGGACCGATCGCTTGATTACCAGATTTACCCCAACTAGCCCTTAACTTTAAATTACTAAATAAGGTCTGATCTTGCATAAATGCCTCTTCACTAATATTCCAGGCTGCCGCCACAGAAGGATAGAAATTATATTTGTTGCCTGGCGCGAAAACAGAACTACCATCCGTACGACCTACCAAGGTCAATAGGTATTTGTCTTTATAATCATAGTTTATTCTTCCAAAAAACGAAGCGATTTGAAAACCGTTATAACCACTACTTACGACGGATCTAATTGGATCCGAATTGCCCAAGTTATTAAAGCCTGTGGCGTCACTTGTAATACCAGCTGCCTCAGCTTCAGTAGTTTCAGTAGATACTTTTTGAAAGGAAGCCCCCGCCAGAATGGTTAGGCCATGATTTTCAGTAATATCAGTTTTATATTGTATAGTATTTTCGTTATTCCAACCTGTACTTGCAACAGTTCTTACACTCGCTGTTCCACCATCGGTGACGCCTATGGCAAGATTGCCAGGTAACTGGCTAGAATTAAAACTATTTCTTTTGACATTATTAAACTCAGGGCTAAACGTCGAACGAATGGTCCAAGATGGCGCTGGCCTGTATTCTAAGTAGGCTGTAGCTAATAAGTTATTGGTAAAGGTCTCATTGGTATTCAACTCAAAATTGGCAAGCGGATTATTAAATGGCGAACCAACGACATCATTAAATCCGTTAAAGGTGCCGTCATCATTAAATGCAGGTTGGGTGCGCAATGTACCAAACAAATTGCCGCTAAAACTGGTAAGAGCATTGTTTTGTTTGATTCTGGAATAATTGATACGGAAACCAGCTTTTAATTTATCACTTAAATTTATATCTAAATTTGATCTAAAAATAAATTTTTCTATTCCAGAACTATTTACAATACCTTCTTGATTAAAATAATTTATGGAGTTATAGTAATTCACATTATCTGATGCTCCTGAAATGGATACGTCCACGTTGTAAATTGGGGCTGCACCTGTTGTTAAATCAATCCAATCATTATCAGGGTAGGCAGATGGACCATCTGGGAATGGTGCTGCCGCCGATCTAAACTCAGCATGTTCATTTGTAAACGCGATTTGTTCTTCACGAGATAATACATCTGGCAGTTCAGGCAGCATTTGCATACTGGTGAATACATTAACACTAACTTCAGGTTTTCCGGTTCCTGTACCGCGACCACTTTTGGTCGTGACCAAAACCACACCATTTGCGCCCCTAGAACCATAAATTGCAATAGAAGAGGCATCCTTTAAAATTTCAAGGGATTGAATATCGCTGGGGTTGATATTGTTCAAGTTGAAGTTGGTTCCCACCACGATACCATCAATGACGAATAATGGCTCGTTACTACCAGTGATAGAGTTACCACCCCTTACTCGAATGGCAGTTCCCGCTCCAGGTGCACCACTTGCTGAAGTAACTTGTACACCAGCGGCCCTACCTTGTAGTACCTGGTCAACCCTTGAAGCAGGTACTTGGGTAATATCTTCAGAACTTACAGATGATACAGAACCTGTAAGATCTTTTTTGGTTGTGGTACCATAACCAATGACAACCACTTCATCCAGTGCATTGTCCGCTTCTAAGGTTACATTAATTTGAGATTGTGTACCTACCAAAATTTCTTTAACGGAAAACCCGATGTAGGAAAATGATAGTGTATCGTCAGGTTCTACTTCGATCGTGAAATTACCGTCAAAGTCGGTACTGACTCCCGTTGTTGTACCTTTTATTACTACTGATGCTCCTGGCAAAGGACCTTCGGCATCCGAGACCGTACCCGATACGGTTTGCTGCGACCATACAGCCATCGAGCTGAAGGTAAGCAACAAAGTAAGGATCGGCGTCCAAAATTTGTTTGAAGTTGATTTAGTTTTTTTCATACAGTCATTTATTTAAGAATGAGTTATAGTTATTCTTGTCAAAAATATTGGAGTCTGTTCCTGTATTCATCCTGTACTATACTGTACTGTCCTGTACTGTCCTGTTAATTTTTTTTACTTGGGATTAGGTTTCCGCTTATTTTCATTTTCAAAAAAATCTATTGGTAGTTTTTTATGTAGATATTTCAGTCAAAACTTACATAAGACTATGGCCCCGAAGTCTTGGGACTAAAGACACATTTCCAAACAGTCTTTAAGAAAAAACAGATAATGTTCGCAAGCATACAGCTGTATAGCAAGACAGAGCAGGATACCTGAATTGTTTCATAGTGATATTTTAGTGCATTCTTGAACTATTGAAAATGAATCATAAATATTTGACCCTTCTCTTATTCTTCTCCGTTTTGACCGGTAGTTATGCACAAAAAGGAAAGATGCCCTACAAAGATGTTTCTCTTTCTATCGATGAACGGGTTGATGATCTACTACCCCGAATGTCTCTTGAAGAAAAAGTAGCGCAGATGCGGATTTTCCATGCCAATATTGGTGTAGAGGCCGATGATAAAGGACGACTGAAACTTTCTGATCGGGTAATTGAAAAGTTGAAAATCGGTATTGCCGGAATCAAAAACCCAGGAGAACACATTTCTCCGCTAGCTGCGGCAAAACTCAATAACGAACTTCAGAAATATATCATTAAAAGTAACCGTTGGGGAATTCCGGCTTTATTTGTTACAGAATCTTATAATGGAGTAGATGCGGAAGGTTGTACTAAATTTGGTAGGCCGATAGCTTCCGCGGCATCTTTTAACCCCGAACTCGTTAACCGCATTTGGGATGTTGTTGGGAGGGAGGCTCGTCTTAGAGGTATGCATATGTGTCATTCCCCAGAAGCAGATATAGTTCGTGACCCCCGTTTCGGTAGAATGTCAGAAGCTTTCGGTGAGGATACTTACTTAACAACCCAGATGGTTGTCAATGCTATTAATGGAGTACAAGGTAATTACGAAGGCTTAGGAAATGGAACTCATATAGGTGCGGTAGCCAAACACTTTGCTGGCTATGGTCAAGTATTGGGAGGTTCTAATTTTGCCGCAGTAGAAATATCACCAAGAACTTTGATTGATGAAATTTACCCACCTTTTGAAGCAGCTGTAAAAGAAGCTCGCTCTCTGGGAATCATGGCATCACATGGCGACTTGAACGGAATCGCAACGCACGGTAATCCGGACTTATTGACGGGCGTACTTAGAGACCTATGGAACTTTGATGGCTATGTAGTTTCCGATTCCAATGACATTGCGAGACTTTATTATTTTATGAAGGTAGCGGAAAGTCCAGAGGCAGCAGCGCTGATGGGATTGGTTGCGGGTATCGATGTGGATTTGTATGCCGAAGATTCTTATGCCTATTTGCCGGAAATGGTCAAGAAAAATCCAGGCATTGAAAAAATGATTGATCGTTCTGTTAAACGTGTCTTAAGAACGAAAATGATTTTAGGACTTTTCGATAATCCATATGTAGATATCGAACAAGTCGAGAAAAGTGTGCGTTCAGATGCATCATTAACACTTGCGCGGAAAGCTGATTTGGAATCTATCATCCTTTTGAAAAATGAAGTCAACACACTTCCACTTAGAAGAGAAAATCAAAAAATAGCACTCTTGGGCCCCTTGGTGAATGAAGGAACCAAAGCCGCTTTTGAATCCGTAGCCGGTAATGAAGTTGCTTTCGTTTCAGAACAAGGTTTTGAATTGACGGACCGTGATAAAGGTGTTCCTAAATTACGGCCTACAACATCTGACGAAATTCAAAAATTGGTTGACTTGGCAAGAGACTCAGATGTCGCTATTTTGTTTTTAGGTGGAGATGAGTTTACCTCAAAAGAAGCTTACTTCAATAATGCTCTTGGTGATAGGGCAACTATTGATCCAGTTGGAGCTCAAGATGAACTTGTCGAAAAAATCAAGGTTCTTGGCAAACCTGTTATTGTTGTATTGAAACATCGACGAACACTATCCATTAACATTATCGCCGAACAAGCCGATGCCATTTTAGATGGATGGGATTTAAGCGAATTCGGCGATTCTTCTTTGGCAAAAATTATTTTTGGGGAAGTTTCTCCATCTGGTAAGTCCCCAGTAACTATTCCAAGGTCTATTGGGCAGTTGCCTTTTCATTACAGTATGAAGGGAATCAACAATAAGAAAGGGTATCTGTTTTTAGAAGATGGCCCGTTGTATCCCTTCGGCCATGGATTAAGTTATGGAGATTTTGAGTATAGCGATATTAAAATTTCCGCAGAAACAATTTCGGCTACTTCAGAAATTACCATAAGTGTAAACGTAAAAAATAAAGGCTCGATGAAGGCCAAAGAGGTGGTTCAACTATACATTAAAGATGAAATAGCTACCGTAACAAGGCCAGATAAAGAATTGAAAGGATTTGAAAAAATTGAATTGAACCCAGGTGAATCCAAAACGGTTTCCTTCAACATAACGACCAAGATGTTGGAATTTACAGGACTTCAAATGAAGAAAATTCTTGAAGATGGTGAATATATCGTGACTTTAGGAACTTCTTCTACGGAAGGAATTTCAACAAAATTTAACTTGAAGCAGTAATCGTATTTTAAAACATATAATATTTAGAACCATGAAAATATATAACCCAAGTAAACTCGTTTTTGTCCTTTGTTGCTTTCTTTTTTCATTGCCAAATACAGCACAGGAATTGGATAAAAATGCCATTGAAAAATCAATGGTCAGGGCTATGGAGTGGCAAGAAGCACATCCTATATTTGCAGTAGCACCTACCGATTGGACGAATGGCGCGTACCATGTTGGTATTGCAAGAGCACATAAGACCACTCAAAATCAAATTTTTCTTGCTGCCTTAAAAAATACTGGCTACTGGAATAAATGGAATACCTATGACCGCTATTTTCATGCAGATGATGTGACGGTTTCCTATGGCTACCTCTATTTAGTAATGAATGATACGCGCAAAAATTATGTGGATTTAAAACCAACCGAAACCTTTATTCAAAAGCATTTGTACGAACCAAACAAGTGGCGAGACGGTACCGATAAAGATGAGACGAAAAGTATTCTTTGGTGGTGGTGCGATGCTTTGTTTATGGCTCCGCCAATGTTGACCTTATATTCAAATCATACAGGCGACCTGAAACATTTAGATACCATGCACAAGTATTATATGGAGACCTATAATCTTCTTTATAACAAAGAAGAACATCTTTTTGCAAGGGACACCCGTTATCAATGGAAAGGAAATGCATACGATTTGAAAGAAGAAAATGGTAAAAAAATATTTTGGTCCCGAGGCAATGGATGGGTTCTTGGCGGGCTTGCTCTTATTCTAGACGATATGCCCAAAGACTACAAACACCGAGATTTTTACCTAAATCTTTACAAAGAAATGGCTGCGAAAATTATAAGCATACAACATGAAGATGGTCTTTGGCGCACTAGTTTGCTTTCTCCAGAATCTTTTGATCATGGCGAAGTTAGTGGGAGTGGCTTTTATACTTTTGCCCTTACTTGGGGAATCAATAACGGAATATTAGATAAATCAGAGTATGCACCCGCAGTTCACAAAGCTTGGGCCGCTTTAGAAAAATGTCAGCAAGAAACAGGAATGGTAGGCTGGGTACAAAATATTGGTGCCGACCCTCAACCGGCTAACGAAGATAGTTGGCAAAATTTTGGTACAGGAGCTTTTTTATTGGCTGGTAGTGAGATACTGAAACTTGAATAAAACCATACAAATTGGGAGCCAATTGTATTGATAATTAAACTTTTAAAGGTATTTTCTTTTCATTTGATTGATATGCTGTTTCAAGTATTCTGATGTTTTCAAGGTACTCTTGGACATCGGTTTCAAAGGGCTTTCCAGATAGTATTTGGTTTGCAAAATGTTTTTGGGTGTAGTAAACGCAATCGCCTGAGAAGTTTTTGTCTTCGAATTTATAGTCGTGTTTGGTTTCTTTTTCGCCTAAAAGTTGTACCGTAATAGTACCATTTTCATATAAGCGAATACTTCCTTTAGTACCTTCTATTAAGACTGTGCCAAATGTTAAACGTGGATTTCCGAAACTACTTTCATTATATCTATTCGCATCAATAAAACCATGTATGCCGTTTGCAAAATCAAGTTGCACCCAAGCAAAATCTTCTCCTTTAATAGTGTCGTTAAAACGATTTAGACGTGCGTAGACCTTTGAAATATCTCCGGCATAAAATCTAAAAACATCTATAAAATGAATTCCGGTCTCGTACATTAGTAAACGCTCCATCTTCCTAAAATAGGGCTGTCGGTTCATATAGGCATCGGCTTGCCAGCCATCGCCCATACGCATACGTAGATTGATGGTATGTAACTTTTCTCCGATTGTCTTCCGGTTTAACAATGTTTTAATTTCCCTATGCCAGGGCTGGAATCTAAAGTTTTCATGTACCATCATGCGTATATCTGAATTCTGAATAGCTTTGGCAATGGTCTCAGCTTCGGCTAAGGTAGGAGCTAAAGGTTTTTGACAAATAATATTTACCTTTTCCAGTATGGCAATTAAGCAGAGTTCATAATGAGTTTCTGGAGGCGTTATGATATCGATGAAGTCTGGTTTTTCAACCGAAAGCATTTCCGCTACATTCGAATAAAATGAAGTTATACTGTACGCATTTGCTGCAAGCTTTGCTTTTTCAATAGAAACATCGCATACCGCGATTATTTCAACATTCTCGATGCGTTGCCATGCTTCCAAATGAAATTGGCTGAAATATCCTAATCCAATACAAACTCCTTTTAGCGTTTTCATTTTAGTATGCAGTAAAATGTTTTTGTGGTTTCATTCTGAACCACAAAGCTATTGCAATTATGTTCAATATGGCACCTACGATAAAAAAGAGAGTAGTGGAACCTGTCCAATCCAACAAGTAAGGAAATAATAATGCTGTAATAAACGCCCCAATATTGCCCGCCATATTCATGGTTCCAGAAACTGCACCGGAGTGTTCTTTGCCAATATCCACACAAAAAGCCCATGAGGGTGGTAAGGTCATATCTGCACCAAAAATAGCAAGACTTAGAAAGATAATTGCACCTACAGCGCTATGCATATAAATGCTGCCCAACAAGCCAATAGCGGCTAAAGCAAACCCCAGCGATGCAGGAAAAATACGTGACTTGTCCCATTTTCCGGCTTTGAATGTTCTGTCTATCAACCATCCGGAAAACCAATTTCCAAACGCTCCAAAAATCAAGGGAATGGCCGTGTAAAATCCTGCTTCAATGGTTGCTAATCCATATTCTTGTTTGATATGAGGAAAGAGCCAAGTTAAGGCAAAGAAGAAAGTAAAATTGCTGCAGAAGTATTGACCCATTGCCAACCACATATTTTTCGATTTCATAAGCTGTCCAAAATTGATCCGCTCTTTGGTCAATGAAACTTGCTTTTCTTGACGAGTAGCCAAGATGTATTCCTTCTCCTCATCTGATATACCTTTATGGTCCTTTGGTTCATCCCTAAAAAGTAAGTACCAACCTATCGCCCATAATATTCCAACACAACCCAAAACTATGAACGTAATTCTCCAACCATAATCATGAATTAACCAAGCTACGAAAGGCAGCGCAAAAGCAGCACCCAATCGTGAACCTGAAAAGTTGATACCCGTTACAATACCTCTTTCTTTTAGGGGAAACCAATTATAAATGGCGCGCGACATACCGGGAAAGGCACCTGCTTCGCCGGCACCGAATAAAAACCGCACAATCAGAAGTGAAACAAAGTTCCATGCTGCTCCTGTTAGTGCTGTAAATACTGACCATATAGTGACAATGGATGCCAGAATTTTTCGGGGGCCATATTTGTCAGCCATAATTCCGGATGGCGTCTGGAAAAAAGCATAACCCAAAGAAAAAGCAGCCAGAACCCACCCCATTTGTTTGTCGTTCAAATTCAATGCCTCAGAAATAGGTTCTTTGGCAACAGAAATACAAATGCGATCAATATAGAGTAGCAGGGCCAGCAGAAAAGTGCCTGCTACCATAAAGTATCGCTTGGGAAAATGGGTTTTTGCGCTCATTCCAGTTTTTTTAATACATTATACAAATCTGCATCGCTACCTACATTCCCCGGAAAAACGATATAGGCTAAATCGGGAAATTTCGAATTTCCATCCGTTCGCCAAACAGGAACTCCTTTTATAATTTGCCCCAATACAATAGCACGACTTGTTCGTAATGACTTGACCGCGATATCGCTTGAGGTAATACCGCCTTTGGCCAAAACAAATCGGGGTCGAATTTTTAAGGTTGAAACCAACGTGAACAAGGCTTCTGAAACGAGATTCACAATTCGTAAACTCTCTTCTTTAGTAGTGCTTTTCTTGAGTTTTCTACTGGTATAAATCACTACGTTTTGTCCATCATTTAATAGAATGTCCAAAAATTCTGCCTGTTGCGTCAGTGTCCTTTTTAAGTTGATGTCCTTAAGGATTTCTTCAACATCCAATTCCATATAGTGGGCAGTATAATGCTCCTTTAAGTACTGCAATTGAGCGGTTGTTTTAGGAACGTAAGAGCCGATGACCACCAAGGCACCTTTTTTGGAAGGTACGGATACGATTTCTTCTTTTGAAATACAGGGAGCAGGTCGTGTTCCGGTTATGGCATTCACGAAAGATGCTCCTGTTCTACAAACGAAATCGCCCTCGCTGTTTAAAAGAGCAAGCGCAAAAGCTTCAAGGTCGGCATGCGCGGTTGCGTTTACAGCAAAATAACTGTGACTGTTTGAACTAATGGCCTTGGTTATATTTTCTATGGATGGGTTTCGAAGTAAGTCAAGGGCAATACCTGTTATCGCATCTGGCTTTATCTTAGCTTGATGTTTTTCTAAAATGTACTCCCGAAGATTGGAAAATTCATAACCGAAAGTAGCGTCTTTGGCAAAAGGTGTATCTGCGGCCGGAACAAAATTTCTCCCTTCCTTCACATAATGTACATCCTTATAGGTATATCTTCCACCCTCAAAAAATGCGGGAATCAAAAAATGTTTCGCCTGAGGTCGACCTAATCCCTTTGTCAAGGAATTTACTTCATTAGGATAATGACCTCGTAATGTCGAATCACTACGACTTATGACCAACAAATTTTTATTATGTTTTGATGCTAACTTTTTTAAACGCTGGCCCAGGGTATTGGCCAACTCTTTTGCTTCCTCTTTTTGAAGACTCCGGGAATTTGTAAGGACAAAGAAAACAGGACTTTCCAAAAATTCTTTTTCCAAAATTGCTGAGGACCATTGGGTCACTACAGGAATATTTTGAACAGTTTGGGTACCGGTAGGGTCATCATCCAACACTACAATCGAGCGAGGGTTTTTAGAAAGATGTTCTTGAATTTCTTTCTGATGTCCTTTTAAGGAATCTCCTTCTTCAATTGCGTTTCGTATTTGTTCGTTGGTCGTCATGAATCGGCTATTATTCCATTGCAATTACCCTTGTAGGTGCGCCGTCTCCGTTTTCTACTTTCAAAGGGAGTGCTATCAGCGTTATTTTCTCTTTCGAAAGTTGGTCAAGGTTGGTAAGTCCTTCTACGATGATAATATCGTTTTTCATTAGAATCGTATGGATTTCCGTAACTTCTTCCATGTTATTAACATCTGCAACAGAAGGAGGTTCCACCCCCAATAGGCCTATTCCTTTTTCCCCCATCCAAAGTGCTAGCTCTTTACCGATTCGAGGGAGTTCGTCGCGATAGGCATCAGTATATAATTTTCTACTCCAACCTGTATGTAAAATCAAGCTTTGTCCTTTTTGGATTTTATCAGCTATCGGCTCCATATCTTTTACAGTTATTAGTGCTCGTGATGTAAGATGGGTAAGATTCACTACCCAGGCCTCCGTCACAAAACGCTCTGGTGGAATGTCGTCTATGGATTGTTCGGCCACTTCAAAATGAAGAGGAGCATCCATATGTGTGCCGACATGAGAATAGAGATGAAGTGTGGTTGCATTCCATCCATCTTTGGCCACGGTTTTTGCCGTTTCAATCTCGACGCCTTTCATCTTATTAGATAAGGAAAGGGTTAGGTCTATTATTTTACGCACCAGTGCTCCACATTTAGATTATGATTTGATAAAATTGACAATTCGTTCAGCGACTTCTGATGTTGAAGCATTGCCCTTAAGGTCTTTAGTCAAATTACCTTGGGCCGTAGCATGCTCAATACCTTCTACAATATTCTGTGCGGCTTCTTTTTCACCCAAATGCTCAAGCATTATAGCTGCTGACCAAATCTGTCCGATAGGGTTTGCGATGTTTTGTCCTGCGATATCAGGGGCGGATCCGTGAATTGGTTCGAACATCGACGGAAATTCTCCCTCAGGATTGATATTACCGCTACCTCCAAGACCTAAACTCCCCATTATAGCTCCACCTAAATCCGATAGAATATCACCTATCATATTTGTTGTTACGATAACATCAAAAACTTCCGGTTTTAAAACAAAACTGGCTGCAGCATTGTCAACATACATTTTGTCATAGGAAACATCGGGATATTGTTCGGCCACTTCGGCGATAACTTGATCCCAAAAACCTAGGGTGTAAATCAAGGTGTTTGACTTAGTTACGTTAGTTACTCTTTTACTTCTTTTTTGAGCCAGTTTAAATGCATAATGCGCAATGCGCTCAACACCCAAACGAGTAACCATACTAGTATCAACTGCAACTCCGTTTGGAGTATCTGGGTATAGGATTTTTCCATTTTGCACAAATTCCCCCTCATTGTTCTCTCTCAAGATTACAAAATCGATATCTTTTTCCGTTTTATCACGCAGCGGACTTTGAACACCCGAAAACAATTTTACAGGGCGATAGTTCACATATTGCTGCAACTCAGTACGTACTCTAAAAGTGTAATCTTTAGCTGGTAAAGTATCATCAACTTCAGGAAGCCCAACGGCTCCAAAATAGATAGCGTCGAATTTCTTTATGGTTTCTAAACCATTATCGGGCATGAACTCTCCATGTTTTAAATAATGCCCCGCACCCCATGAAAAATTTTCTTTTTGAATGCTAAATCCATACTTTTTTGCTGCCGCATTTAAAACTGATACTCCGGCTGGGACTATTTCATTTCCAATTCCATCTCCATTTACTACTGCTATATTGTATTCTTTACTCATACTGCGATTCTATTTTTAATATTTATGTTAAGATACTTTTTTTTGTCTTTTGCCAATTAATCAAAACTGTTTTAAGCTAATTTTAATTTACTCGATAATCGAGATTTAAATGCTCTGAGGCTTCCTCGAAATTTTAAAGTTCTTTTTATACGCATACCGAGGGGGTTTGCCCCAAGGTAATTTACTTCGGAGAAACACTTGTTCTTGCTTTTTGTTCTACAAAATAGGGTTGAAACTTATAGTTGGAATTTGAATCCCAATTGGCATTTGTTTTTGGGATGTGCTTTTTCAATGCTTCAATTTCATCTTTGTAAGCAGTATTTTTAGCTTGGTTTGTAAATTCGTTTGGGTCCGTTTTGTGGTCATAAAATTCTTCACCGCCGTCTTCATATTGAATATATCGGAAGCCTTTTGATTTTACGGTGTGATTGTTCAATCCGAAGGTCGTAATGGCTACGGATGGTTGTGATGTTTCCCCCATCATAGCCGGGACTAAACTTTTGCCCTCGTTTCTTTCATAAGCTGGAAGCCCACATAATTCTAAAAGGGTAGGGTAGATGGAAAGCAGTTCTACCGGTTCATCGATTACTTTTCCCTTCGGAAGTTCAGGCGCTACAAAAAATAAGGGTGCTTTGGTAGCCGATTCCCATAAACCATGTTTGGCAAAAGTTCCTTTTTCTCCTAGGCGGTATCCATGGTCAGACCAAAATACGATAATGGTATTGTCTGCGTTTTCACTATTTTCATAAGCTTCAATCAGTCTTCCTATTTCGTAATCGACAAAACTTACACAGGCTAAATAGGCTTGAATAATCTTTTTCCATTCCCTATTTTCAATGGCCCAATCGGTCGAGGGCATCATGGGTAAATCGTTGATTTGCATCCCTACCGATGGAACATCCTCTAAATCATCCGCTTGGTACGGTACCGTTTTTATACTATCTAAAGGATGCAGGTCAAACCATTTTTGCGGCACATAAAGAGGCACATGAGGTCTTAAAAAACCAATCCCCATAAAAAAGGGTTTGTCGTATGTTTTGTTCAAACGATTGATTGCCCAGTCTACGGAACGATGATCGGGCATCAATGAATCCGCTTCGGGAAAAGCGCCCCAATCCGTGTTCGTTCGTCCATAATTTTTTCTATCCGAGGTACCAAAACCATCCCATACAAATCGTTTTTCTGGGTAGGGGCCAAAACGTTCTTCGCGTCCACCGGATTCATTGAACATACCATCTGGTGCATGACTATGAAACAGCTTTCCTATACCCATGGTATGATATCCGTTGTTTTTAAAATACTCGGGAAGCATAACAATATCTTTGGTCGCGGGATTTTCGGAGCGGATTTTATTGTCGTCAATCATTCCATAAATTCCCGTAGTGGAAGGACGCAAACCTGTCATGAGAGAAGCCCTTGATGGGCCACACAACGGAGCTTGACAATGTGCATCAAAAAAAATAACACCTTTAGAAGCCAATCGGTCTATGTTCGGAGTTTTTGCACCCGAATATCCGTCAAGAAATCCTAACATGCCATTAAGGTCATCTACGGAAATAAACAATACATTTGGCGATGCCTCTTTTTCAGATGTTTCGGTTTTCTTTTTTTCTCCGCATGAAAACAAAACAAAGCACAGTAAAAATATTGAATAGAAAGCCTTTTTCATTTTTGATTTATTTATTCCAAGATGCTTGAATCTTATCGGAGAGGTTCTTTACAATCTCGGGATGTTTCTCCCCTAAATCTTCCTTCTCATATGGGTCTTTATAAATATCGAACAACTGAATGTTTTCATCTGGTTTGAAGGTTTTGTTCGGGATAATCAATTTATAAGGTTCCGTTATCGCTATTTGATAAAAAAGACTTTCATCTACCGTATTGAAGTCATGGGCATAGATTTCCCCGAAAACAGCTTCCCTGTTTTTAAGCTCGGTTTCGTTCAATGCGTTAATTCCGTCTAATTCTTTTGGGCGTTCAATACCTATTAAATCTAAAACGGTAGGAAGCATGTCAAGACTACTTACTAGGGTTCGGTCATCAAGTTTAGGTTCGATTTTGCCCTTCCATTTGAACATAATCGGGGTGCGCATTCCGTAATCATAAGGTGCACGTTTGGAGATAGGATTGTACCTACTATCGTTTTCGTTTTGTACCCAGCCATTATCGCAGACATAAACGAACAAAGTATTTTCGGTTTGCCCTTTCTCTTCGATATAATCCATCAGTTCTCCACAGGTATTATCGAACCATTCGCACATAGCCCAATACTTTGCAACATATTCTGTAGGTGCTTTGGGTAAGTATTTTTGCAACAGACTATCTGGCGGATTGTGTGGTGCATGCGGTAAAAAAGGAGCATACCACATAAAGAATGGCTTTTTCTTTTCTAGTGCCAAATCGATATAGCTATTAAGGGTATCCATCCCTTTTCGACCAATCTCAAGACCGTAATCACCATGTCTGCCACCTCTATGTGGGTCGCCGTGGGTCATGCCATCATCAAAACCTCCATTAGCATAATTGCCCAGCCACCACTTACCAGTTTGAAAAGAGAGGTACCCTTTTTCTTTAAGTATTTTCGGAAGGGTATTCAGTTTTTTGAAGTTTTCAATTACAGGAGCATAATTCTTTGCTCTCCATAATGATTGCCATGCTGGTTTATCACCTTTATCATCATTTGGCAATACCCTATCGTTACCCAAAACCATATGATTTCTAGGATAAACTCCCGTGATAATCGAGGCTAGAGAAGGTGCGCATAAAGAAGTGGGTACATAACCATGCGTAAACGTACGGCTTTCATTTGCAAGCCTATCGATGTTCGGTGTTTTAATAGCTTCGTGTCCCATAAAACTATAATCCGTCCAGGCTTGGTCATCAGAAATTATAAATACGATGTTCGGTAACTCTTCCTTGGGTTCTTCTTTTTTGGCCTCTTGTTTGGTTTCTTTACAGGCGGCAAAAACTAGTAAGGCAAAAGCCATCATGTAGAGTTTAGTCCTTTTTTTCATTTCATCTTTGAATTAACTGTTTTAGCTTCTACTCTTTTTAAGAAACCGTAATACGTATTTCTACTTCTTGTGCATTATCTGCAAAATAAGCCATAATAGGAACTGCTTCTGCTCCTGGCACCATATTGAATACTCTTTCCTTTGGAGTTTCCTTAATTTTTAAGGGTACACTTGATGTAATAGAAACCAAACCTTCTGGTTTTTGAATGGTAATTTCCTTTGGATTTGGTTGGTTGACCTTCTCGCCTGTCAGAGAAATTAGCGGCAGTACAAAGGCTGTGGCCTCTTTTATTGATTGTTCTGTTTTGGCTGTAATCCAAAGAACATCCTTAGAGCATCCATACGAAAGTTCAAAATCGGAAGCTGTATCGCTGACAATTTCGTTTGCTTTGTTTTTAAGTTGTACTTTTGCGTTCAACTGAATTTTGCCGTCACTATCTTCCGAATTTAAGGTCGCCGCTCTATCAAAAATATTACTGTACCAAATTTCATCCTTAAAAGTTTCGACCCGTGGTGTTAATGCAAAATCTTCTCCCGGATTGGGTTGCTGGTTATTTGCTTCGACCATTTTATAGATAGCCATACTCGCAGCGCATAACAATCCTACTTCATTATGATACAAAACCGATAGTGCTCCTCCTGTAGCCTGACGATAATCGCCATCTTTATATATTGCATCATAGGCCGAAACCGTTCCTCGCCAATCGCCTCTTGCGAAAAGTGAAACGTCTAAATCTTTAAAATCTATGACGCCATCGTTAGTGACTCTAGGTAGGTCGGCATCTTTATTTATCTCTGGCAAATGCTCCCAATGGTCTAGCAAAGCGGTTAAAGGTTTAGCGTGGGTAAAGGTATGATGAACGCAGGGTGGAATGCCATGTGACAGATAATGTGGACCTCCATGTATTAACCCATTTGACGTACAACGCTGTAATAATTCTGTATTTTTTATGGCCGCTGTGCCAAAAGCCGGATTGACGTCAGCCATCATCGCAAATGCAGGTTGACTGCCATCGCAGGTGCGACTTCCCCAATAACTCCACTTGTACTGGCGGGTTCCCCAGCTATTATCCCATGCGCCATCAGGTAACATGAACTCTAAGTGACTATTTAAAGATTTTGTTACGATTTGCAATAGCTCCTCGTCTTTCTCTTTCAATGCATATAGTACTAAACTGTTTAGTGTTTCTTCCACATTATAACCCAAATCAATTCCATGCAGCCCTTTAGCACTCAACTTTTTTGCATCGGGTTTACACTCCCCAAAAAGTAAATTATCATTTGCGGTAAAATAAGATTTCATTTCTTCTGCTAGTGATTTACCTTTTGCTATAAACGCATTATTTTTAAGTACACGACCTATCAAGTTTAAGCCATAAATAGCTGTGCCCCCATAATTAATGTTTGTAAAGGAAATGGTAAAAGTGTCATACACATAGTTGCCAGCTTTTTCCAAACGCGCTGTCCACGCGTTACGTCGTTCTTCATCTAAGACATGCCCATGATAATGTAATGCCTCTGCCAGGGCAATTGCCCCAAAAACGGTAATACCCTTCCATGATTTTGGGTTTGGAATTACAGTCCAACTTCCGTTTTCTTGAGACACATTTTTCTCAGCCCAATCCATAACCATAATTGCGGCGTTTAGATATTTTTTGTCTCCTGTAACATCTGCCATATACAAAAATGGATACACGGCATCCATACATCGGCCATGAATATGTGAACATGATGGGCAACCCAATGCACCATGTTCTTCTAAATTAGCAGGATTGTTAATCTGGACTCTTAACATTCCGTTGCACCAATCTTTTAATAAATTTTGTGTGAGATTCTTGAATTCAATTGAGTGTTCAGGAGTTGTTTTTTCCACGCAAGAATTTAATAAAGTAGCTATCGGAAGGCTAACACCAAGGCCCGCTAAAGAAGAGAGCTGTATAAATTCTTTCCGTTTCATTTGGTTTTGTTTTAAGTCTACCACTTTAAAATGAGGACGCTATACAATTATAATGGAGTTGCAATGAAATAGCATCCTGTACTGTACTGTCAGATTACAATAGGGCAAATGTCAAAGACCCGTTTTTCAAGAAATGAACTCAATTAACCTTTTTAGAATCATTGTTAAGTGGGTTTCCGAACAAATCTAAAATAGGTTTTCCATGCCCGTCTGGAGTGGTATAAAATGGTCTACCTTCTATAGTATATTGCGTTTCAGGATGTATGCCCAAAGCATGGTATATCGATTGATGCACTTGGTCAATCACTACAGGATTTTCTATGGATGAGCAAGGTCGCTCATCAGCCGTTTTTCCATAAACCAGCCCTTTTTTGATACCACCACCCCATAACAATATAGAACTGCCATCTGTAAAATGACGGTGCATACCATAGAACTTTTCATCTTCTATAATATCGGGTTGGTTTACTTGGTCTTTAACAGTTTCACCTGGTCTACCTTCCATGATGGCATCACGACTGAATTCACTAGCTAGTACAATTAAGGTTCTATCGAGGTGACCACTTTCATCCAAATCTTTGATGAGCTGTGCAACGGGTCTATCGATAAGCTCCTTCATTTTCTTTGCGCGGGTATGGCCATTTTCATGGGTGTCCCATCCTAGAAATGGTTCGTATTCGGTGGAAACACTAATGAATCTTCCGCCATTTTGGGCTAGTCTTTTTGCTAGTAAGCATCCTAGTCCAAATCGGCCGGTATTATAAGTGTCATAGACTTCCTTTGGTTCTTGTGACAAATCGAAAACTTTGGCTTCTGGGGAATTCAATAATCGGTATGATTGTTCCATCGAACGCATCAACGATTCTCTTTGGTAGTCACTTCCTTCTTCCATGACCTTGCTTTTGTTGGCCAATTCTTTATACAATTTGTATCGAGTCTCGAAACGTTTGAGTGACATCCCTTGAGGTGGACGCACACTTTCAAGTCCGCCAGATGGGTCGGGAATTAAAAATGGTCCGAATTCGGTACCTAAAAAACCTGCGGAATGAAAGGCTTTTAATTCCTCAGCTTCGCCAACGGTAAAACGTTGACCCATTGAAATAAAAGGTGGAATCACAGGATTGGCGGGACCTAATTCTTTGGCAATCCATGCGCCAATATGAGGTGCTTGAACAGATTGCGGTGGTTCGTAACAGGTATGCCAATGGTACTGATGTCGTGTATGTAAAATATGACCAAGGTCAGCCGATTTATAGGAACGGATGATAGCCCCTTTGTCCATCACACTACCAATATTTTCAAGACCTTCGGAAAAGTCGAGTCCATCAACTATCGTAGGTTTTTTAGGGAAAGTGCTCAATACCCTTTTGCTTTCAACACCTTTTTCATAGGGTACGTATGCCTTTGGGTCGAAGGTTTCAGTATGCGCCATTCCGCCGGCCATCCAAAGTAAAATAACCGTATCTGCAGTCGAAGGAATTTTAGGGATTGGGGAAGAACACGAACTTAAAAAACTTGCGAGAGGAATCGTAGTCGCCGAAGCTGCTAGGCTTGCCGATGTCATCTTTTTTATGAAATCCCTACGTGCATTTAGTTCGCTCATTATATGTATTTTACATGCTTTTATCTAATTGATAAATTGAAATTCAGGTAGAATCAAAGTTGACCAGAAAATATCTTGCACATCTTCAAGTTGAGGTTTTTCTCCCAAGACGCTCAATAGGATTTCTTGTTCTTTTTCAGAAGGCTGCCTCCCTAGTGATTTTTCATATAATTGGATTATTATTTCTTGACTATTATTGTTGTAACGTTTCGTCCAAAGTGTCGCACCATCTTCCAATACCTTATTGAAAAATTCGCCATTTGTTAGTTCTAATGCTTGCAGCAAAGTAGCTTGTTCATCTCTTGAAGTAGTCACATTTTCACGACTTGGCCTTCCCAGCGCTTTCATAAATGGATGCTGCTTTACCAAACTTGCCCTAGCAAACGTAGCGCTGTTTTCATCAAAAGTATAATCGATTAACCTTCCCCAGTTTGAGGTGCCGTAATTTTGAGCTTTGCCCCAAGCGGTATCGTTAAAATTTATTGAAGTCCAACCTTCCTCGGGGGAATCAGCAGTACTTTGCCAAGTATCATCAGAATTAATTTGTAAAGTTTCCTTGATATCATATTGTAGGTTCATTGCAAAGAGAACTCCAGCAGGGTTTGCAATGCTTCCTTCATTGGCCCCTTCAATAGCGATTACATTTTTACCGGGCTTTACGTATGCTGCCACATCCAATTTTGTAACTTTTTTCCAGTCAGACCCCTTTGCTATTTGTGTTCCATTAAAATAAAGTACAAATGAGTGGTCTACAGAAATTAAAACTTTTGCCTCTTGAATTGCTTTGTTCGGTAGGCGAAATGATTTTCTAAAATACCGCTTGCCAGGTTCGGGTAAAACGCGCCGGTCAAACTTTATTTCAGGGTGCCAGATGCGTTTGGTTGAAAGTTGATTGTCATCAGGACTATAGGCAACTGTATTATAAACTGGAGAAATAACTTGACTAACAGCATCAGAAAATTGTTCAGCACTAAGACGTCTTAAAACAGGACCCTGAAATACATAATCAAATTCTAATTCTTCTTGCCTAGCAAATTTTTCAGTAGGCAATTGATAGGCCTTTGATAGCATAATCTGTTTGATGAGATGTTTTAAGTCATGCCCAGATTCTATAAAATCGGAAGCTAACCAATCGAGCAAATCAGCGTTCCATGGAGTATTATCCATTTCATCCAAAGGTTCGATAATACCACGCCCCATTAATTGCTCCCAAAAACGATTGGTAATGGTTCGGTATAATCTGCCGTTTTCACGTTTTACCATTATCTGGGATAAATTGTATAAGCGTTCTTGAACCGTTTCTCCGGCTATACTCCCTAATTCGGGATACAAAAAATTGACGGTCGCCATTTTTCCTAATGGTTTATCACAGCGATTTAGCTCCAACACCGAATCCGCAAAAATGGAAGCAAAACCATACGACTGCTCTAAGGTTAGGTTACTCACAAAACTGTTGTGGCAAGAAGCACATTTTACATTGACACCTAGTAAAGATTGCCCAATATTTTGCGCCGCCTGCATTTCCGTCCGTTGACTTGAATTCACAACCCCTCTCCATTGAATGCCTTTAATAAAGCCTTCAGAGCCTTCAATAGGGTTTACCAATTCCTTGACCATTTGATCATAGGGTTTGTTTGCCTCCAAAGCTTTATAAAGCCAATCTGTAATCTGTTTTCTCCCTCCTGTGATAAACCCAGTACCGCTGTAATCGTTTCGCAGAAGGTCGTTCCAAAAGCTTAGCCAATGTTGGGTGTAATTATGGGTGTCGGCTAGTAAGTTATCGATGAGCTTTTCTCTTTTATTTGGATTCGTATCCTTCTTGAAAGCTATGATAGCTTCCGTTTCGGGAAGCAATCCTATAATATCCAAATAGGTGCGTCTGATAAAAATGCGGTCATCCACCACCTCAGACCAATCAACATCTTTTTCATCAAAATAGGCATCTATCAATTTGTCGACGGGAAGCTTTTCGTTGGATTTTGGTAAGTCAGGTTTATTCAAGGCCAGTTCTGCTTCAGGAAATACTTTTAAGGCTTGGTCAGACCAATGTGCCCCATTTTCAATCCATAACTTGATGAGTTCTATTTCGTTCTCTTGTAGCACCTTGCCTTTTTTTGGCATAACTTCATCATCGTTTGGCGATAGAGTAATCCGCCGAAATAATTCACTTTCGGTAAGCTTGTCGGGAACGATTGCAAGTCCCGATTCACCACCTTTGAAAACCCCTTCTTTATTTTCTAAAATTAATTCGCCTTTGGCTTTGTTAACGCTATGGCATTGATAGCAGTTATGCGCAAAAATGGCACGTACTTCTAAATTCAATCGGTCTTGTTGCGCAGCTGTTATTGAATTTGATTGCTTTAGTTCGGAAAGTAGGGCTAAGCCTTTTGAATTGTCGTATACTTCTTTGTCTCCAGGCAAAACACTTGTTAAATAATCTTCTCCATGTGTTAGGCTGGCGCCCAAGTGTCCGGCAATGGTTAGTAAAATAACGGTTACTACAAGCCCAAACCTGTAGGCTCGAAAATTAGAAAACCTACCCTTTAAAGTTGCCCTAAGAAGCAGTACTGTAATACCGGCTAATACTGCGGTTGCAATTCCGGTATACTGATGGTTATCAACTAAATCTCCCGTATAATCCTCTTGTGTTCGAAGTAGCCACCCGAATAATGCTGTGAAAATTGCTAGAATGGCTCCTAAATATACAATGAAGTTAGTGCCTTCTCTGAGTCCTTTTCGTTTTCCGCCAATGGTCAATAGTTCCATAAAGAATGCAACTACCAACAAGCCAATAGGAAAATGCACCAATAACGGGTGAAAGCGACCTAAGAGTTGTAATATCCAATCAAGGTTTTCCATCTATATAAACTCCAAAATTATAATGCTCCTCATTTTATGAAAATTGTACTGTCATTTTGCGAATAACTCATCTTGAAAAATAATCATTTTTTGATTGGATTTAAAAGCTTCAACTTTTCTTGTTTCATTGATTTTGAAAAATTACATGGCAGTCTTGACGCTAAAAGAATAGCTTCCAGAACCGATTTCAAGTACTGTTTCTTTTTCGTTAGATTCTAAAATGGTAATCGACGGTATCTTGGAGATGTTTTTAGTCCCTTCCCTGATATCGGAACTATTTCCTGTGGGAATGTACACTTTCGCTTTCGTATTCACGGGTATTTCGACATTGAGGAGAACCCTCTTCCCATTCCAGTTCCATGAAGACGCTATGGTACCGTTGATACTTTTATAGCTTCCGTTTATAAAATCCATTTCTTTGCTGATAGCTGGTTTTATGATAATGTTTCTGTAACCCGCATCTTTGGTATCGATACCTACGGCATGTTGAAACATCCATTCGGCCACCGAACCAAAAGCGTAATGACTGAAAGAATTCATAGCGGCATTGATGTCGGAATTGGTTGCGTCATCTTTCGTGTAGCTGTTCCAGCGTTCCCAGATTGAGGTACTTCCATTTTCTACGGAATAGCCCCAACTTGGATATTCCGTCTGTTGAAAGATTTTATAGGAAATATCATCATAGCCATATTTTGATAAGGCCAACATCACATGTTTGGTTCCTAGAAAACCCGTTGCGAATTTGAATCCATTTTTCTCTATTTTTTCCGCCAACCTGGCAGCGCCTTTTTTAGCTAAATCTTCTGGATATAAATCAAAGTACAAGGCCAAAGCATAAGTCGTCTGGGTATCTTCAGAGGTGCGCCCATCGGTTTGAATATATTTTTCAGCAAAAGCCTTTTTAATGCTTTCAAACAGTTGCGAATACTTTTGGGCATCTTCGGTTTTACCCAATGCCTCTGCCATTTCTGCCATAAGTTTGGCGTCGTAACCGTAGAAGGAAGACCCAATAAAATCATCACTTGTTTCTTCGTTGACCGCTAACCAATCGCCCCAGTTGTTTCCTCCGCCCGGACGCAGGTAATCGATACTGGCATCGGCTTGAAAGGACATAAACTTCTCCATACCCTCGTACATATATTCTAGAATACGGGTGTCATTGTAGACCTTGTACATGTTGTATGGGATAATGATTCCTGCATCCATCCAAGCTGGCGCATATTGATTGGGGCGTGAATATGGGAAAGGTGCGAAATTCGGGTATGCACCATACCAACGTTGAGCGTCATCAAGGTCTACCAAGAATTTTGTCATAAAAGCGGCCACGTCGGAATTGTATGTAGCCGAACGCATATAGACCTGGGCATCGCCTGTCCACCCCAACCGCTCATCACGTTGCGGGCAATCGGTCGGGACTTCAAAAAAGTTAGCACTTTGTGTGGTCTTGATATTTTCAAAAAGGGTGTTGTTCATGGCATTGGAAGCGCTAAAAGTACTTGCATCTGTTTCTATGGAACTCAATGCAATGCCAGTTATGGCATCCAAACTTGGCTTTCCTGGGTAGCCGGTAACTTCTACAAATTGAAATCCGTGATAAGTAAATTTAGGTTGCCAGATTTCTTCACCTTCTCCTTTCAAGATATAGGTATCGGTTGCACGTGCTTTTCTTAGGTTTTCAGTCTGAATTTGACCATTGCTTTTTAAGATTTCACCAAAACGAAGCTGGACTTTGGTTCCTTTTGGGCCTTGTACTTTCAGTTCCGCAATTCCGGCAATATTCTTTCCTAAATCAAAAACATAGTTATCAGGACTTGGCTCGGTCATTGCAATAGGTTTTAGAACCTCCGTATTTTTAACTTTAGTACCTGGATGTGCTTCTAGTTTGCCGTTCGGATGAGTGTACACTTTCGGGATCTTCCATTCGCTATCGTCATAATCTGCTAAGTCCCATCCTGAATTTTCCAATCGAGCATCATAGGTTTCGCCCATGATAATATCCGCTTCACGTATGGCACCTACGTTTGCTTTCCAAGAACGGTCAGAAGCTATAATTTCAGTAGAACCATCTTCATATTCAATTTGTATTTGCCCCATAAAGGAGGGATTGACTCCATAAAATTCACGCACCTTATCGAGACGAACTAGAAGGGCATAGCCTACGTAACCTGCATACCAGCAGTCTGCAATGATGGCACCAATGACATTTTCACCTGCATTCACACGGTCTGTAATATCAAACGTTTGGTAATAGAGGCGTTTGTTGTAGTCAGTCCATCCTGGTAGAAAATAATCATCACCCACTTTTTTTCCATTCAAACGCAATTCATACAATCCCAAGGCCGTGGTGTAAGCCGTTGCCTTTTTAATTTTTTTCTGCAGCTTAAAAGATTTCCGAAGATATCGTGCGGGAGGCAGGTATAAGCTGTCATACTTATCAGTTTTGTTGTAACCCACGTCATGCCCGATGAAAATCCCTTTCCAATTCGAAAATTTTAAAAGTCCCATAGACCAATGGGCCGTTTGACTCCATGCCGATTCCCTTCCCGCTTCGTCCCAAACCTTCACAGCCCAAAAATATTTGGTATCGGATTCTAAGGGAATTCCGTTATATTCGATTTGGTTTGTTTCTGAGGAATTCACTTTGCCACTATCCCAAATATCCGCTTCTCCATTGGCGATTTTTTCCACTGAAGAAGCTACCGCGATTTGATAGGCTGATTGCGACCTATTTCGACCATTTCCCTTTAATAGCCAACTAAACCGAGGCTGCATTACATCAATACCTTCTGGACTTTTAAGATACTCGACCCTAGTTTCATGAATCGAAAGTGTCTTTGCCTTATGGCTTTGACCTAAAGAAAAATTTAAACAAAAGAGGATTATAAATAAATTAAATGTGGTCTTCATACGAGTGTCGCTTTATCTTAAGGTTGTAAAGAAAAATAGCTTTAAGCAAGGTACTAGGCTTTACACCGAAAAGTATCCTGTACTATGCGGTTAGGTAGCTATACCAATTTATGTATATAATGTCGCATATAATTAGTTTCTTTTTAGCCCATATTTCAAAATAAAATAAATTCGTAGCTATGGCTATGCATTGATTTTCTTTTTCATCTTAACTAAAAACAATTCAAATTCTTAATACGACATTATATACATAAATTGGTATTTGATGGTTCGTATTAAAAATGGGTATCATCTTCTTTTGGCAGTATGGTGCAGGATGCGCTGGTGTGATTTAGGACTTATCTTTATGGAAAAGGTATTTTTTACCTTTGTAACAATCTCTATACAAGCAATTTAATATGCTAAAAAAATCGTTTTTTCTGGTGACAGTTGTATTCATTGGGTTGCTTTTTTTTAGTCATACTATCCATTGCCAGACGTTTGTTGAAAAAGTTGTTCAATCTATAGAGGCACCCGAAATCGCTAGGGGAAAAGCGTATTTACAAACTGTTCCCATCACAGTTACCGCTGCCCAAAGTGAACGTAGTGCAGGCGAAATTCATGATTTTTATTCTGAGGGAGATTATTGGTGGCCTAATCCCGAAGACCCAAAAGGGCCATATCTACAGAAAGACGGACAAACGAATCCGGATAATTTTACGAACCACCGTTTGGCCATGATTCGGTTGAGCGAAATTGTCGCCACGCTAACATCTGCTTGGTTGCTTACCAAAGAGCAAGTGTATGCGGACAAGGCTCTCGAGCACTTAAATGCCTGGTTTCAGAATGTGGACACAAAAATGAATCCTCATATGCTATACGCCCAAGCCATATATGGAAAAGTTACGGGCAGGGGTATCGGTTTAATTGATGCATACCATCTTGTTGAAGTGGCACAATCAGTAAAAATACTCTCAAACAAAAAAGGGATACCTCAAGATGATGCGGAAGAAATAAAAAAATGGTTCGGAGAATTTCTGATATGGATGACAACCCATGAATACGGAATTTCGGAAATGAATTGGAGGAACAACCATGGCACCTGTTGGGCCGTAACAGCAGCATCAATGGCAACCTTAATAGAGAACAACGAGATAATAGCACTTTGTAAAAATCGATTCAAGAATATACTACTGCCAAACCAAATGGGGGCTGATGGAAGTTTTCCTTTAGAACTCAAGCGTACCAAACCTTATGGTTACTCGCTTTTTAACATTGATGCATTTTTCAGTCTGGCTCAAATACTTTCTTCGGAAGAAGAGAATTTGTTTGAATATCAAACCAAAGATGGCAAATCACTTAAGAAGGGAATTGCATTCATTTACTCATTTATCGCTGACAAAACGAAATGGCCTTTTGATAAGGATATTTGTATTTGGGATGAATGGCCGGTTCGTCATCCATCTTTATTATTTGCGGGTTTGGCCTACCAAAAGGATTCCTATATCAACACCTATCTTAAACTACCCGATTATCCAACACATCCCGAAGTGATTCGCAATCTTCCCGTACGGCATCCCATTTTATGGATTTTGAATTAAAAGTATGCTAAGACAGTATGGTACAGGATACATTACACCAGCGCAAAAACTATTTTTATCACAAATGCAGCCAGTTCTGCGTTGTTTTTAATATGTATTGATTATGAAGATGAAAAATAGCTTTTGGGTACTTTGTTTGATGTTTATGTATGCAACGATACATGGGCAGTTACCTCCCGTATTTGATGATGAATATACCTATAAGGCCAAGTCACTCAGAAATGGTTAAAACCTATCTTACCCCGACACGTATCGTATGGCAATCCGATGATTCGGGAACTTCTATTCAAAATGCCGAAACACTTTTAATAAAGGGAACTGGACAAGTCGCGGTAAACGACCAAAATCTTTTTCGATTGCGAAGTACGGCCGATGAGAAACCCGCGATTCTGCTTGATTATGGCAAAGAAATCAATGGCGGAGTAAAAATTTCAATGGGTATTCGCGAAAGCAAAACCCCTTTAAAATTACGATTGCGTTTTGGCGAATCTGTAGGTGAAGCGATGTCTGATATCGGTGGAGAACAGAATGCCACCAACGAACATTCCTTACGTGATTTTATTATTGAGGTGCCTTGGTTGGGCTCCATTGAAGTGGGCGAAACCGGTTTTCGTTTTTTACGCGTTGATGTGGTCGATGCTAATGAAGATGCGCCGATAAAGTCTATTGACGCAGCCTTTGTATATCGAGATATTCCCTACTTGGGAAGTTTTGAAAGTAATGATGAGCGCCTAAACGAAATCTGGATGACGGGTGCCTATACCGTACACCTTAATATGCAGAATTATCTGTGGGACGGTATTAAACGTGACCGTTTGGTATGGGTAGGTGATATGCACCCCGAGGTAATGACCATCAACACCGTTTTCGGTAACCATAAAATCGTAAATAAGAGTTTAGATTTGGCTCGTGACCAACATCCGCTTCCACAATGGATGAACGGTATCAGTTCCTATTCGATGTGGTGGTTACTGATTCATAAAAATATATATGACTATCACGGTAATTTCGATTATTTAAAAGAACAAGAAGCCTATATGATTAGGCTTTTAGACCAGCTGAGTTCATTCATTGATAAAGACAACAAAGAAGTTTTAAACGGAAATCGGTTCTTAGATTGGCCTACAAGTGAAAAACCGAAAGCCATTCATGCCGGCTTGCAAGCGATGATGGTTATGACGTTTGAGGCAGGAGCTGAAATGATGTTAATATTAGGGAAGAACGACCTTCAAACCAAATATAAAAAGGTAGCCGATAGGCTTAAAAAACATAAACCAAAGAACAATACCACCAAACAAGCTGCGGCGTTAATGGCATTGGCCGATTTACAGAATGCTGAAAAAGCAAACCAAGATGTTTTGAGTAAAGATGGGGTGCAAAGAATGTCCACTTTTTACGGGTACTACATTTTAGAAGCCATGGCCAAAGCGAAAGACTATGAGGGCGGGCTTCGTGTGATTCGCGATTATTGGGGCGGTATGCTCGATTTGGGCGCAACAAGTTTTTGGGAAGATTTTGATGTGCTCGATGTGGCTAATAGCGGTAGAATTGACGAACTGATTCCGGCTACTAATTTTGATATCCACGGCGATTTTGGTGAATATTGCTATGTTGGATATCGTCATAGTCTCTGCCATGGTTGGGCTAGTGGACCCACTTCTTGGCTGAGTCAACACGTATTGGGAATACATGTGCTGGATGGTGGAACTAGGGTGAAAATAGAACCTAACTTAGGCGATTTGGGATGGGCTAAAGGAAGCTTCCCTACCAAATATGGTGTATTAAAAGTGAGCCATAAAAAAGAAACTAATGGCAGTATAAAAACAGAAATCGATGCTCCTGATGGACTAACCATAATTGAATAACCAATGATTCGAAAAGGATTTAAAATGAAGGTCTATGCCGATAAGATAGCTGAATATACCAAAAGACATAACCCTATTTGGACTGAACTTGAGGTGTTGCTAAAAGAGCACGACGTTCATAATTACAGTATTTTCTTAGATGAAGAAACCCATTTCCTATTTGGTTATGCTGAGGTGGAATCCGAAGAAAAATGGAATGCCATTGCCGACACCGATATCTGTAAAAAATGGTGGACATATATGAAAGACCTTATGGAAACCAATTCTGATGATAGTCCAGTTTCCGTAGATTTGAAAAGTGTTTTTTATATGTCCTAATTCATGAATAGAAGACGAACTCAAAATTTAAATCATATTACCCGTTTGAAAAATGCAGTATTCGTTATTGCAATACTTAGCTTCACTGCTGCCTGTAATTCTAAGAAAGAAAAGTCAAAAAATAGTAACAGAAACTCCTTTCAACACTAATGGGACCCGCGATCATTATCGTTGTTGGTCTTTTTGTTGGCATTATTTTAGTTGCGATGTATTTGCCTATGTTTAAGTTGAATAGTGTGGTGGGGTAGTGGCAGTTTTATTGTATAGTGGTTACACCATCGTTGAAGAACTCCGTTCAGCACATTCCCCTACATTTCGCGAAAAGCTACATTTCGGAGAAAGAGCTTCGCTACACTTATTTTTTTTTCGATTACTCTAGCGTAAATCTGGGTTGTAGCCAGCTTGGTATGCCCTAGTAACTTAGATACTGTTTCAATTGGCACACCGTTGGTAAGAGTTACCGTGGTGGCAAAAGTATGCCTGGCCATATGAAAGGTTAGGTTCTTTGTTATGCCGCAACAATCCGCTAGTTCCTTTAAGTAACTATTTAATTTTTGATTAGAAATTGAGGGTAATAATTTGCCATTGAAATGTGTACGATGATGCGTTTTATATTTACAAATTATTAACTCGGCAGCAGGAAGTATTGGAATTTTAAAAGGAGTACCAGTTTTGTTTCGTTTTGCCATTAACCATCGATTACCATCAATGCCCCTTACAATATTCTTCTTGCTCAGGTCCATTATATCTCCGTAGCTTATTCCTGTATAACACCCAAATATAAACAAGTCCCTAACCACAGCTAATCTTTCAATGCTTGTTGAAAACTTCTCTATTCTTTCCAGTTCTTTTTCAGTTAAGAACTCGCGTTCTTTTTTTTCTAGTTTTGGTTTGAATTTCACAAAAGGATCACGTTCAACCCATTCCATGTGATAGGCCAAAGTTATCATTCTTCGTAGCCTTTGAATATGCTTCATCACGGCATTGTTGCCAATTCGACCTTGATAATGTCTTGGCTGATATGAACGTAAGAAGCTCTCGAAACCTAAGACGAATTCATAGTCCAAGTCTTGGAGATAGATATCTTCTTTACTATACTCATCGCTAATATATTCTAGAATATACTTTTGGCTTGTCTTGTAGTGACACAGTGTTTTTGGAGCAAGTTTAATACCCAATTTGTCGTTATGATAGTTGAAAACATTTTTTAAAGAATGAATCTTTTTATCCTCACCCAAATAGCGAGCTTTGATGAGTTGTGGGGTAATCACTCTCGACTCAAACTTTAAATCACGATAACAGAATACCAGTTCAGACCTCACTTCATCTAAGTAGCTATTAATTGTTTTTGAGGTTCTTCCGGTCCCCTTAACTTTCTGGCGTTTTGAATCCCATGAATCGACATCTACTTTTTGATTGAGACTCATAATGACCTTTTTACCACTAACGGTAATTCGAGCGTTCACAGTTGATAAATTATTTTTATCTACTCGATGGTTGTGAATCCAAAATAAAACTGATAATGTTGAAGTTGTGCGCATAGTTGTTGTCTTAATTGTTAAACAATAATTGAGACAAAAGTCAAATCAACTAGCAAGGAGTTTTCCTTATTTTAAGTCAAGTTAAAGAAGTGTAGACGATTTTGTAGACGATTTGAAAAAATGTAGACGATTTGTAGACATTTTAAATCAATCGGCATCATATCAAATGACTTCTCTAAAAACAAAAAACCTTGCAAATCATAAGATTAGCAAGGTTTTGGTCTCGGATGATATCCGATTAAGTGACCTGGCTGGGGCTCGAACCCAGGACCCTCTCCTTAAAAGGGAGATGCTCTACCAACTGAGCTACCAGGTCATAATTTCAACACTAAGTTTTTACCTTAGCGGCTGCAAATATAAGAGCAATAATTTATTTCACAAGTCGAATTAAAGAGAAATTTTAATTTCTTTTTGAAATCAATGATAATTAGTTCAATTTTACAAAAACTAGCATATGCAGATCGTTTTATTGGGATATATGGGAAGTGGCAAGTCTACCCTAGGTCGTTTATTAGCCAAAGAACTAAATATCTGCTTTTTAGATTTAGATGAATATATCGAAGAAGTTGAAAAAAAATCGATTTCAGCTGTTTTTAGTACCAAAGGAGAAGTATATTTTCGAAAAAAAGAAGCTAAGAGTCTTAGAGAAATATTAGAACGTACTGATGATTTTGTTTTGTCAATAGGTGGTGGTACCCCTTGCTATGCAAATAATATGAACCTGATTACCGAAATGACTACTAAGGCTTTTTATCTGAAAGTTTCTATTGCAGAATTAGTACAACGGCTTTCAAAAGAAAAAGAGCAACGACCCTTGGTAAAAAATATTCAAGATGAAAAGTTACCTGAATACATTGGGAAACATTTGTTTGAGCGAAGTTTTTTTTACATGAAAGCCCATCACACAATTGATTGCGATAAGAAGTTACCAGAAGAAATTGTTATTCAAATCAAAGAATTACTAGGCTAAATAGACCGAATCATTTTTTGTCTTGAATTGCACGGCTACATGTTCTTGCAACGAAGTTGAAAGCGAGATACCTTTATAATCTGCTTTTACCGGGTATTTTTTATGATTTCTATTTACTAAAACAGCAGTCTTTAGTTGTTTCAATGGTGTGTTTAAAAAATGAAAAACGCCATAGATTAAAGTGGTACCTGAGTTTAAGACATCATCAACGATAACGACTGATTTATGGGCATATTGGTTTTCTTTAATCGATGTGGTCACACCACTTTTTAAGGGGTTACTTTTATCCATAGTAACTGTGCAAAGGGTAATTCGGGCTTGCGTAATATCTTGAAGAACTTTTTGAATTTTTTTTGCAAAATTTAGACCACCCCCATCAATACCAGCAATAATGATCTCTTTTTCGTTAACGTTTGCTTCAAATATCTGATATGCAATACGTTTTATTTTGTGCTGAATTTGATCGTGTGTTAGTATTTTATTCGACATAATGATTCTTAAATTTCTTTTCAAAGATAAAGAAACTGTGTTTTATTCGATGATCGAGATTTATATGCTCAGCGGCTTGGCTCGAAATTTTTATTGGGTTCTCTAATTAATTTCTCGTGGGTTTGTTCAGAATTAGTTTATAATTTTATTCTTCATCTTCTACGTTTTCGATATATCCATCAATTTCTCTTCTGTCTTTTTTCGTTGGCCTACCCATTCCTTTTTTGCGATAATAGTCTTTAGAGTATTGAAGCAGTTCATTATGTTTAAAAGCGTCTTTCGGGGTGGTGTCTTTTCTGTACATATCCACCAATTTTGCCCCAACCCGACTTTTAGGAATATCTAAAACAATTAATTCGAAGTTGATTTGGTTTTTGCGAACCACAATTTTATCCATCGGGTAGACCTCGCGTGAAGCTTTTACAACCTTACCATTGACTTTGACATGCCCTTTTTTGCAAGAAACAGTACCCATATTTCTAGTTTTAAAGTAACGCATACTCCATAAGTACTTATCGATTCGCATAATGAATTAAAAATCTTTGTTAAGGTCACTTACAAAAATAAGGGAAAATTGTATCTTGCCGACCTTAATACAGAATTGATGAAAATGAATCGAATAGTTTGCTTTTTTATCCTTCTTACAGTCGTTTGGTCTTGTAAAAATGATGATGATGATGGAACAATATCAGTTCCACCACAAACACTTTCAGAAACGGCAATAACAAATGATGCTGAAATTAAAACGTTTTTACAAACGCATTTTTATAATTACGAGGAGTTTCAAAATCCGCCTGCCGATTTTGATTTTAAAATAAAATTCGGTCTTCTTGCTGATGATGCAAGTAAGATTCCGTTAATTGATCAAGTACAAACTAAATTGATAACTGAGTTATCATCAACCTTTGGAAGAACAGACGATGAAGAAGTACAACATACATTGTATTATTTATCTGCCCGAGATGGTGTGGGAGAGAGCCCGACAATTGGTGATAATACCGTAGTGCGTTATGAGGGTTCGTTATTAGATGGTACGTTATTTGACGCTTCGACGGTTCCTACAAGTCAGTATCTTTCTGGTTTTGTCAGAGGATATGCAAACGGTATTGTAAACTTCAATGCAGGTGTTGGCCCAGTTGATAATGGTGATGGAACAGTTAGCTTTGATGATTATGGAATCGGTGTAATTTTTATGCCTTCTGCTTTAGGATATTTTGATAGCCCGAGAGCTGGTTCAGGTATCCCATTTTATGCACCGCTAATTTTTCAAGTAGACGTTTTAGCTTTTGAAAAAAATACAGATTTTGATGGTGATGGAATTCCTTCAATACTTGAGGATCTTGATGGTGATGGAAATTTGAATAACGATAATACCGACGGTGATTCAGAACCAACTCAAGTATTTTTACCCAATCACAATGATACAGATGATGATAACGATGGTATAGACACCATTGATGAAATTGAGTTAGATGCTGATGGAAATTTTGTTGGATTTCTTGATACCGATGGTGATGGTATATTTGATCATTTAGATAATGATAACTAAGCCTTAAACGATTTCGTTTTTTAAGAAATTGAAAAAGCCCTGTAGTTTTAACTACAAGGCTTTTATTATTATTTTTCAGAAACCTTATGCTACAATTTAAGCGAAACGCTTAAAATTAACTGCTCTGGTCTGGTGTCAATTCTACTCTCTGGTAAACTCGTTATACGCGTATTTACAAATCGAGCCTCATTATCACTAAAACCTCTTTCATAACGAACATCAACGCCTAATTTACCAAGGTTGACGCCTATTCCGAAATGGGCACCAATTGAAAAATCATCTTCGATGTCTTCGATTACAATATCATTAAATTCAGAATCAAGAATGTATTGAAAAGCGGGTCCTGCGAAAATATGCAAAGGGCCAATCACTTTAACACCAATTAATACTGGTAAATCTAGTTTGCTCATCTCATACGTGCTGCTACTTATAGCACCATCATAATTAGATTTTGTCTTTGTATACACTAATTCTGGGCGTATATAAAGTTTAAGGATTTTGATTTTCCCAAAGATTCCTGCGTGATAGCCGATATTTTTATCAGCATTAGCTGCAGCATCACCTGCAGATTCAAAATAATCGCCATTACCATTGTAGTTGAGTCCGCCTTTGATTCCGAATCCGGAATCGCTTTGGGCAAACGCGGTGAAACTAATCAAAGTAAAAACCGCAAGAAGAATTGTTTTTTTCATAATCATAGAGGTGTTTCGTTCATAATACCAATCACGGTATCAAAAACGATACCATGATTATTTTCTGGTCATTACCTTCAAAACGGCCTTTTCAATAGCTTTATTGTTGAGTCCGTATTTTTGCATAAGTTCAGCAGGAGTACCACTTTCACCAAAAGTATCTTGGGTTGCAATAAATTCTTGCGGTGTTGGGTGTTGTGTTGCAAGCATACCTGCAATACTCTCACCTAAACCTCCTAAATAGTTGTGTTCTTCAGCAGTAACAATGCAACCTGTTTTTTTAACAGACTTTAACACCGCTTCAGCATCTAAGGGTTTAATGGTGTGAATGTTAATAACTTCAGCAGAAACACCCTGTTTTTCTAGGGCTTCTGCGGCAATTAATGATTCCCAAACTAAATGACCCGTGGCAACTATAGTTACATCACTACCTTCACTTAGCATAACTGCTTTTCCTATTTCAAATTTTTGATCAACAGGAGTGAAATTTGCAACCTTTGGTCGTCCAAATCGCAAATAAACTGGACCTTCATAATCTGCGATTGCAATGGTTGCAGCCTTTGTTTGATTAAAATCACAAGGGTTGATGACCACCATACCAGGTAACATTTTCATTAAGCCAATATCTTCTAATATTTGATGTGTTGCACCGTCTTCACCCAATGTAATGCCTGCATGTGAAGCACAAATTTTTACGTTCTTATCAGAATATGCAATTGACTGACGAATTTGATCATAAACTCTTCCTGTAGAAAAGTTCGCAAAAGTACCCGTGAACGGAATTTTACCACCAATAGTTAGTCCGGCTGCAATACCCATCATATTGGCTTCCGCAATACCTACTTGAAAGAAACGATCAGGGTTTTCATCAATAAAGGTTTGAATTTTTAAAGAACCCACTAAGTCAGCGCAAAGCGCAACAACCTTAGGGTTAGTTCGCCCTAATTCGGTCATTCCTGCGCCGTAGCCGCTTCTAGTATCGTTGTTTCCTTGATTTGTGTATGTGGTCATCTAATTTTATTTTCCTTCCCACGAAGGTGGGAATCCTTTAATCTTAATTTTAAATTTAGTTTTTCTCTCCATCGAAGGGCTTAAGAGGTACTCTAATAATCCCCTAAAGTTTCAGCATTCTGTCCTAATGCATTTTCTAATTGTTCGTCGCTTGGCGCTTTTCCGTGCCAGGCATGTGTATACATCATAAAATCAACACCATTGCCCATAACTGTATGTAAGAGGACGCAAACAGGTTTTCCCTTTCCTGTTCTACTTTTGGCTTCTTGAAGTCCTTTAATAATGGCTTCCAAATTGTTTCCTTCTTTGATTTCGAGAACATCCCAATCGAAAGCTTCAAACTTTGCTTTCAAATCTCCCATAGGTAACACATCATCTGTTGCGCCGTCAATTTGTTGTCCATTTAAATCAACAGTCGCAATCAAATTGTCTACTTTTTTACCCGATGCATACATTATTGCTTCCCAGTTTTGACCTTCTTGTAATTCGCCGTCACCATGCAAACTATACACCAATTTTGAATCACCATTCAGTTTTTTTGCTTGTGCTGCTCCTATAGCAACAGACATTCCTTGTCCTAAAGATCCTGAAGCAATGCGCACTCCTGGTAGACCTTCATGAGTAGTTGGGTGCCCTTGTAATCTTGAATTAATCAATCGAAAAGTGCTTAATTCATCCACAGAAAAATATCCCTTTCTAGCCAAAACACTATAAAATACAGGCGAAATATGACCATTCGATAAGAAAAATAGATCTTCATTGATTCCATCCATATCAAACCCTTCTTTTAAATCCATCACTTCATTGTAAAGTGCGACTAAAAATTCGGTACAACCTAAAGACCCACCAGGGTGACCTGAATTTACTTTATGAACCATACGTAGAATATCTCTACGGGTCTGCACAACGATATCTTGTAATTCTTCTATTTTTGGCATTTTTGCTGTATAAATTATGGAATTCAAAAGTAGTGGCAATCTTTTGGCTAAACAAGCAGTAGTTATTATAATTTATTAACGGGTTTAAAGTTGACGTTTGGCAGTTCTTGGTGGACTGTAAATTATCAATAGTGTAGCCTTAAAATAAAAATTTTTAACTCCAAAAGCGATAACTGTTATCGAGCAATGAAGAAGTAACTTTATTTTTTCCTTAAGGAATAATGGGTAGTAGTTGTATATCTTTGCCGCAATTATTATGAAATTCACCTTAGAACATACTGATCTGCAATGCAGAGCTCGTGCAGCTACCATGGTTACCGATCATGGCACTATTGAGACCCCTATTTTTATGCCCGTTGGAACAGTTGCTTCTGTCAAAGGAGTGCATCAACGAGAATTAAAAGAAGATATTAAACCTGATATTATTTTAGGAAATACCTATCATTTGTTCTTACGTCCAAAAATTGAGATACTAAAACAGGCTGGCGGACTACATAAGTTTATGGGCTGGGATCGAAATATTTTAACCGATAGTGGGGGTTACCAAGTATATTCACTTTCAGCAAATCGAAAAATAAAAGAGGAAGGTGTAAAGTTTAAGTCACATATTGATGGCTCAACACATTGGTTTACTCCAGAAAATGTTATGGAAATACAGCGGGTTATTGGCGCTGATATCATTATGGCTTTTGATGAATGCACCCCATACCCTTGTGATTATGCGTATGCAAAACGATCGATGCACATGACGCATCGCTGGTTAGATCGTTGCATTGCCCATCTTGAAAAAACGCCTTTTGAGTATGATTATGAGCAGACATTCTTTCCTATAGTTCAAGGGTCTACCTATAAAGACTTACGAAAGCAATCTGCGGAATATATTGCAAACGCCGGTGCTGAAGGAAATGCTATTGGAGGTTTGTCAGTTGGCGAACCTGCAGAGGAGATGTACGCCATGACAGAGGTGGTAACCGAAATTTTACCAGAAGACAAACCAAGGTATTTAATGGGAGTAGGAACTCCGATTAATATTTTAGAAAATATAGCATTAGGTATTGATATGTTTGATTGTGTGATGCCGACGCGAAATGCAAGAAACGGTATGCTATTTACAGCGCATGGTACGATAAACATTAAAAATTTAAAATGGGCAGATGATTTTTCTCCTTTAGATGAGATGGGAATAACTTTTGTTGATCTAGAATATTCAAAAGCGTATCTGAGACACTTGTTTGCTGCCAATGAATATTTAGGAAAACAAATTGCCACCATACATAATTTAGGTTTCTACCTTTGGTTGACACGCGAAGCCAGAAAGCATATTTTAGCCGGAGACTTTGTAACTTGGAAGAATATGATGGTAAAACAAATGGACAAACGCCTATAACGTGACCATTTTAGACAAATACATACTTAAGCGTTACTTGGTCACATTCATTGTAATGCTGCTATTGTTTATACCCATAGGCATTATGGCACATCTTGCTGAGCAAATTAGCAAGATACAAGACAATGAAGCGCCATTAAATGAAGTGCTAGCTTATCTCGGTGATTTTAGCATCTACATTGGTAATTTCTTATTTCCGATATTTCTTTTCTTATCTGTTATTTTTTTTACGTCTAAACTGGCAAGTAACACAGAGATTGTTGCAATTTTAAGTTCAGGTATTTCTTTTAATCGTTTTTTAAGACCTTATATGATTGGTGCATCTATTGTAGCAATCGTGATGTTGCTGATGGGTTTGTTTGTGGTGCCAGCTGCTAGTAAAGGCTTCAATGAATTCAAATTTAAATACTTGAAGAAGGGAAAACAAGATCGTATTACCACAAATATTTATAACCAATTGAACGAACATGATTTTATTTATGTGAGTAGTTTTGATCCCGCTAGAAAGAATGGTACCAACTTTACTTTTGAGCGCTTCAAAGAAGAGAATATTTTAGATTTTAAAATATCAGCGGGCAGTATTCGATGGATTGATAAAGATAGCTTGTATCGTTTAACTTCATATCGAAAAAGAAAAATTCGGGGTGATACCGCAATTGTTGAAACGAAAAGAAGACTTGATACTTTGTTTACATTTAAAATTGATGACTTAACACCTGTATCGTATGTTGCTGAAACGAAAAATTTACTTGAGCTAAATAATTTTATTGAAGATCAACGAAAGAAAGGCGCTTCTAACATTAATGCATACGTTCTTGTGAAGTATAAACGTTGGGCATTACCTTTAAGTGTTTTTATTCTGACCATTATCGCAGTAGGTGTTGCATCAATTAAGCGCCGTGGAGGTATGGGTTTAAACCTTTTAATTGGTATCGTTGTGGCCTTCGTATTTATCTTTTTTGATCGAATATTTAGCACTTTAGCAGAGCAAGCAGGTCTTTCGCCTTTGACAGCAGTTGTTGTTCCAAATCTCTTCTTCGGAATACTTGCATTTTTTCTATTGCAAAAAGCGAAACGTTAGTAGGCAAAGAAAAATTAGAAATGGAGTCAAAACTTAAAAACTATGCTCACCTTCACTTCATCGTTTTTATTTGGGGTTTTACAGCAGTATTAGGCAAACTAATTACGATTGATGCCTTGCCACTTGTTTGGTATCGTATGGGTATTGCTGCAGTTTTGATTTTAATTTTTATCGCTTTAAAACGTGATTCTTTTAAGGTTGCTAAAAGAACATTTTTGACTTTGGCAATGGCAGGCGCTGCGCTTGCACTACATTGGGTAACTTTCTTTGCTGCCATTAAGGTTTCTAATGTCTCCATAGCACTTGCCACAATGTCAACGGGTGCATTTTTTACAGCATTACTAGAGCCTTTTTGGTATGGTAGAAAAATGATATGGTACGAACTTTTCTTCGGTCTAATTGTAATTTTGGGTTTATTGCTAATTTTTAAAGTAGAAATGCACTATGGTTTAGGTATGCTACTGGCTTTATTATCCGCCTTTATGGGTGTAATTTTCACTTTGTTTAATGGAAAGTTGGTCATAGTGGAAAAACCATCCCTCATTGCTTTTTACGAACTAAGTATAGGAGCATTGTTGGTTTCTGTTTTCTTAGGATTTCAAGGGGAGTTTTCAAAAGAGTTTTTTCAACTTTCTCAGAGCGATTGGGTATTTATTGGTATACTAGCATCTTTCTGTACTGCTTATGCGTTTATTGGCGGTGTACAAGTCATGAAATATATAAGCCCATATACCGTAATTCTAACGGTAAATTTAGAGCCGGTTTACGGAATAATATTGGCATATTTGATTTTAGGTGATAGCGAACAAATGAATCCGATGTTCTATGTGGGTGCTTTAATAATACTGGCAACAGTTATTGCCAACGGTATTATTAAAAACCAAGGGAAGTTGAAAAAAGAAAGCTGAGTGTATGGGATTATATTTTATATTTGCCGAGTTAAAGGAAAAAAACCTAAACCTACTGATAGATGGAATACTTAGATTTCGAACTGCCCATCAAAGAGCTTGAAGATCAGCTTGACAAATGTATGATTATTGGCGAAGAGAGCGATGTTGACGTAACAGAAACATGTAAGCAGATTGAAAAGAAGCTCGCTGAAACGCGGAAAGATATTTACAAGAATCTTTCGGCCTGGCAACGTGTTCAATTGTCAAGACACCCGAACAGACCTTATACCTTAGACTATATCAACGCTATTTGTGGAGAAACTTTTTTAGAACTTCACGGCGATAGAAACGTCAAAGATGACAAAGCCATGATTGGTGGTCTGGGCAAGATTGGTAATCAAACGTATATGTTTGTGGGCCAACAAAAAGGGTATAATACAAAAACTCGTCAGTATCGTAATTTCGGAATGGCAAACCCAGAAGGCTATCGAAAAGCTTTGCGTTTGATGCGTTCTGCAGAAAAATTTGGTATCCCCGTAGTGTGTTTGATTGATACTCCTGGTGCTTACCCTGGCATTGAAGCAGAAGAAAGAGGTCAAGGTGAAGCGATTGCTCGAAATATTCTTGAGATGACACGCTTGAAAGTACCTATTATTTGTGTGATTATAGGAGAAGGAGCTTCTGGAGGTGCTTTGGGAATAGGTGTTGGCGATCGTGTATTAATGTTAGAAAATACCTGGTATTCTGTTATTTCGCCAGAATCTTGCTCTTCAATTTTATGGAGAAGTTGGGAGTTTAAAGAATTAGCAGCTGAAGCCTTAAAGCTAACTGCTAACGATATGAAAAAATTGAAACTTATTGATGAAATAATTCGTGAACCAGCAGGTGGTGCACATAGCAATCGACCCAAAACTTTTGAAACGGTTAAGAATAAAATTGCAGCTCACTTTGCAGAATTAGAAAAGTTATCCCCAAAAGAACTCGTAAATCAGCGTATGGAAAAGTATGCGCAAATGGGCGTTTTTAACGGTTAAACGTATCTTTCATTAAGCTCATGAAAATCTGGAGATTCAATTCTCCAGATTTTTTTTGTTATCAACACAAAATCGTAACTTATAAACAGCTAATTGTTTATCAATTGTGAATATCGCAATTGGATAAATTTATGTTAACCTAAGCTTAATTACATACATTCGTGTTCATGGAGAAACCCAATCCTGTTATTGGTCATAAAATAGATAAATCTACTTTGATTAACCTCGAAAGAGGTAAAATTCCACCTCAAGCAGTTGATTTAGAGGAGGTTGTGTTAGGTGCGATGATGATTGATAAAAAAGGAGTTGATGAAGTAATCGATATCCTGCATCCCGATGTTTTTTATAAAGATGCGCATAGATATGTTTACGAAGCTATTTTTAAATTATTTGAAACTTCTGAACCAGTCGATTTATTAACCGTTTCGTCCCAATTAAAGAAAGATGGTCGTTTAGAGGCTGTTGGGGGTGATTTTTACCTTATAAAATTAACTCAAAAAGTTGCTTCTTCAGCGCATATTGAGTTTCATGCACGTATTATTCTACAAAAGTATATTCAGCGTAGTTTGATAAAAATCTCAAACGAGATTATTGAAGAGGCTTATGACGATGGTACCGATGTTTTTGATTTACTCGATGCTGCTGAATCTAAATTATATGATGTAACTCAAGGTAATTTAAAACGTTCAGCAGAAACAGCTTTAGATTTAGTAATTCAAGCTAAAAAACGCATTGAAGAAATTGCCAATAAAGAGGGAATGAGCGGCATTGCTACTGGTTTCAACAAATTAGACAAACTGACATCTGGCTGGCAACCAAGTGATTTAATTATTGTAGCTGCCAGACCTGGTATGGGTAAAACTGCATTGACTTTATCAATGGCAAGAAATATGGCGGTAGATGGTGGTCATGCTGTTGCCTTCTTTTCTTGTGAGATGTCTTCAGTTCAGTTGATTACTAGACTGATTTCTTCTGAAACCGGACTTTCATCTGAAAAATTAAGAACTGGTAAATTAGAAAAGCATGAATGGGAGCAGTTGAATGTCAAGGTAAAGGCTTTAGAAAAAGCACCATTGTTTATTGATGATACCCCTTCACTTTCAATATTTGATTTAAGGGCAAAAGCAAGACGTCTTGCTTCACAACATGATATCAAGATTATTATTATTGATTACCTACAATTGATGACAGCTGGGGGTACTGGTAAAGGGGGTAATCGAGAACAAGAGATTTCTACTATTTCGCGTAACCTAAAAGCTTTGGCTAAAGAATTAAATATACCAGTAATCGCGTTATCACAGTTATCTCGAGCTGTAGAAACACGTGGTGGTAGTAAAAGACCTATACTTTCTGATTTACGTGAATCTGGGGCGATCGAGCAAGATGCAGATATTGTATCTTTTATATTTAGACCTGAATATTATAAAATTGATGAATGGGATGATGAAGAACGTTCGCCTACTCAAGGTCAGGCTGAATTTATTGTAGCCAAGCACCGTAACGGTGGTTTAGAAAGTATTCGATTAAAGTTTATTGGTAATCTCGGTAAGTTCGATAATTTAGATGATTTTGATTCTCCTTTTGAGTTCCAATCGAAAATGAACGACGGTGATGATAATCCGTTTATTACCAAAGAATTACCTAGTGCTGATGAAGCTTTTGGTAGTACGATGAATGATGGCTCTTCAATGGAGGAAGATAATGATGTTCCTTTTTAATTAGTGCTAAAAATTCATAGCAATCTTTGCGATTTTTATTTTGTCCATTGTAGTAAAGTATGACCTAGTATTTATAGGCAAAGTACTTAAGGTTTAACCCAAGGTTTGCAACAGCATAACTAGTATTTTTGAAAGCTTTAACTTTTTCTAAAATTCAACACAAGCATTTTTCCTATATCTTTGAGTAGATTCCACACCATGTAGTTTATGCAAAGAATTTTCTTATCTCTTTTCTTTATTCTATTTTCATTACAAATTTCAGCGTCTTCGATATTAATTCCTATGGATGCTGAAAGTCAAAAAAATCACCTAAAAGCTTATGGAATAACCTATTGGGTGTTAACTAAACAGCAGAAAGTTCAATGGCTTTTGAACTATCGCGGAGGGTCTTTTTTATTACCCGATGGAGAAAACATTCGCAAAGAATGCCAAATTAGAGGTGTTTCATTTGAGATTTTATCCGACGGACAAACACAAAGTATTTTAGAATCAATTAGTAGTCCGTCTCAAAATCAGGAAGCTGTAGTTTTAGAAAAAGCTCCAAAAGTGGCGGTATATTCTCCCAAAGGAAAGCAACCTTGGGATGATGCAGTTACTATGGTTTTGACCTATGCTGAAATTCCCTACGAAACCGTTTACGACGAAGAAGTTTTAGATGACCAATTGGCTTTGTATGATTGGTTGCATTTGCATCATGAAGATTTCTCAGGTCAATATGGAAAATTCTATCAAGCATATCGATCTGCTCCATGGTACATTCAGCAAAAACAAGATGCAGAAGCTTTGGCCACTAAATTAGGCTTCACTAAAGTTTCTGAAGAGAAGCGAGCAGTAGCCTTAAAGATTAGAAACTACGTGATTGGAGGTGGTTTTATGTTTGCTATGTGTTCTGCAACTGATAGTTTTGATATTGCATTAGCTGCTTCTGACGGAGTTGATATTTGTGAACCCATGTTTGACGGAGATCCTTCTGATGCTAACTATCAAAGTAAATTAGATTTTAGCAAAACCTTCGCGTTTAAAGATTTTATGTTAGAGCGAAACCCTTCACGTTATGAATTTTCATCAATTGATATGACCTCAAAAAGAGGAAACATTCCCAAGGAATCAGATTATTTTTCTCTTATGGATTTTTCTGCGAAATGGGATCCGGTACCTACCATGTTATGCCAAAATCATACCGCTTTAGTAAAAGGTTTTATGGGGCAAACTACCTCATTTGAACGAAAGGAGATTAAATCAAATGTATTAATTCTTGGAGAAAACAAACGCAATGAAGAAGCACGCTATATTCATGGTATTAAAGGAAAAGGATTTTTTACATTCTATGGAGGTCATGACCCTGAAGACTACCAACATAGAGTAGGTGACCCAAAAACGGAATTAGAATTACACCCAACTTCACCGGGGTACCGATTAATTTTGAATAATGTACTTTTTCCTGCAGCGCAGAAAAAGAAGCAAAAAACCTAATGCATGAACCTTCTGAACAAACTGCAATTGTTTTTAATGGAAAGGTTTAGAAATGGGCGTTCTTATAAATTGATTCAGTTTAGTACAATAAGTTGCTTTGTTTTTGTGTCGTCCTTTTTATTGATCATTACGGGGGTTTCTTGCGCATCGGATTTAAGCAAGGAGGATGAAATATTCGATCCAAATCAAACCGTTGGAGTAACTTACAATGGAAACGGACATACTGCTGGAAGTGTTCCTATTGATGCCATGATGTATAGCAGTATTGATGAAATAGAGGTGTTGATGAACACATCTCTTATTAAAGAAGGTTATATTTTTAATGGATGGAATACCATGGCGGATGGTAGTGGTCAGCAATATGATGAGAACACTAGTTTTACAGCGACTTCTTTAGATTTGGTTTTTTATGCGCAATGGTTAAGCGAAATTGCTTATAATGAGTTCATCGCAAGTAACGTAAGTATTATAGATTTTTTAAATGTGGCGCCGTTAGAAGTGGGTAACTGGTATCACGCATCGGTGGATGTTTTTAATGGTTCATTGACATTAAATGATGGCTCTTCGAATTCAAAATTGCAATTTCAATATAACAGAATTGGTATAGACAATAAGGGATATTTAAGAATTAAGTACAATCCTAATTTTCGTACAGTTTCGAACGATGGTCTGGCTGTTAACTTGTCAAGTGGAAGTGTAATTTCTTCTAATATTTTTAAGGGTGATAGTCATGCAGAAATTAGTGGTGTAGATCATAATTGGGGCGATAAGAATAATACCTATATTCCAATTTTGATCTCTAAAGAGAATCAAACCCATTATGGTTATATAAAAGTTTCGTTTAATGATGCTGCAGGTCAACTAGCTATTCATGCTACAGCATACAATAGGTTACCTGAAAAAGAAATTTTTGCGGGTCAAGTTGGGCAATAATCTTAACTATTCGGCTAGCTTTTAACCCCTAGATTAGAAATAAGTTTTTCTAAAATTCGCTCCACTCCAAAATCATCATTGCTCGTAGTTTTAAAATTGGCTACTTCTAATACCTTGGCGTGCGCATTTTCCATAGCGAAACTATATTTTGCTTTTCCCAGCATTTCTAAGTCGTTGTTATAGTCCCCAAAAACCATTGTTTCCTCTGGTGTAATATGATATAATTCTTGTAGCTTTTGCAGCGCAAAGCCTTTGTTAGCATCCGGACTTGAAATATCAACCCAATTCGGGCCAGAAATTTTCACCTTTAAATCACCTTCCAAGTGTTTTACAGATGGATAAATATGTTCTTCAGAACTTTCAAAGTGATAGATGGCGATTTTTAGAATTTCTGCATCAACTTGATTTAAATCATCTGCGATTTCAAAAGCAGAATAAAATTGTTTCACCATGTTTGTAAATGCATCTGAACCTCCATTAAAATACGCACCATCCTTAGCGCAAAGTACCGTATGAATATTTTTAACTTTTGAAAGTGTTTCTAATATTAGCTGTCGTTGGTTTTCAGGAAGTAATGTAGATAGTAATTCTTCATCCTTTCGAACAATATAACCTCCGTTTTCAGCGACAATAATGATATCATTTTTAATACGTTGCAGTTTATCAAGAATGCTATTGTATTGTCTTCCACTAGCTGCGACAAAAAGAATATTCCGTTTTTTTAATTCTTCGAAAAGTTCAAAAAATCGGTCGCTAACTTCATGGTTAGAATTCAATAGGGTTCCATCCATATCGGTAACGACCATTTTGACTTGTGATAAATCCATAGGTTCTAATCATTAAGTTAACAAAGGTATTTCTTCTAGCCTAAATTTGAATGGGGTAGCGTAAAAGTTTTGTAATTAATTCATATAATTACACATGAAAATGTTTCAAAAAGAACTACGACTTCGCTCATATCAAAGAGGTTTCCATATAATAACGGAAACTATTCTTAATCATATTCCTGAAATAAATAAGATCGAGAAGGGTATGCTTCAAGTATTCATCAAACACACTTCGGCTAGTTTAACGATCAATGAAAATGCAGATCCTTCCGTTCGTGTTGATATTGAAAGCCATATGAATCAGATGATTCCTGAAAATGCTTCTCATTATATTCATACCTACGAAGGCCCAGATGATATGCCCGCACATATTAAAGCTTCCTTAATGGGCGCTTCTGTGCAGATCCCCATTACGAATGGAAAAATAAATTTAGGTGTTTGGCAAGGCATTTACTTATGTGAGCATCGTGATAAGGCTTCTGGTCGAAATTTGATAGTTACAGCTTTCGGAATTTAAGCTATTCTTTATAACTTTAGTTTAAGAAATTTAAATCATAGCTATTCCGCCGTTGGCAGGAATGAATATTAATTGACTTTTATGACAACAGAAGAATCAATTCTAAATAAAGTTCAAATATTAATTACAAACCATTTTGACACTCCTGAGGCGGCTTTTAGTTTCTTTGATGATGATAGTAGCGGTAAGCTTAAGAAAAGTGAAATCGTCAAGTTATTAAAGCAGGCCGAAATTAATGGTTTTATTAGAGGTCTAGTAGGGACTAAGTTAATCGAGGGGTATGACAAAAATGGCGATGAAGAAATTGATTGGCAAGAGTTTAAAGCTGCCGTAGATAAAATCAAAACTGTTTAAATCGTAAAGTTGAAAAAAAGGATTTCATCGTTACTATTAATATGTTTAGTTTTTTCTTGCGTTACTTCTTGTAATGATTCTAAAAAGAGTGTAAAATTCAATAAAGAAAATTTTAAAGAGCATTATATTGATGCAATAAAAGGTACGCTTCTACTTCCGCCAAAATACGAGTTAATAACCAAAGAAAATTTGCCTTATTTAATTTCGAAGATGGATAGTATTTCTTTTTTAAATAGACTTATTCATAATTTGGAGGCTGACCGTAGAGATTATGTTCTTTATACAGATTCTAATAATTTGAATGATATCATTCTTATTCATAAATCTGAGTTTGTCTCCTTTTCAAAGCGTGATGCGAACCAATATTTAGGATTGTTAGAGGCAAATATGAAGCACATATATGGAGCAGTTAATTTTGAGCGACAGCAAGAGAAAATTTCTCAAACTGAAAGATCTAAGTATATAAAAATCAAATATAAAATTTTGGATCATGGTTTAGTTTTGTATCAAACCCAGTATATAGTGACGTCAGCTGCCGTGACTTTCGGAATTATTGAAATGCGGAAAGATGTAACTGACAATGAAGATTTAATAAAGCGAATCAATTATTTAGTTAATTAAATTGATTAAAAAAACCCAGCTCGATGAGCTGGGTTTTTTTATAAGTGAGAGTTATTTAAAATCTATTTTACTTGGTCTACAATTGCTTTAAAAGCATCTGGGTGATTCATTGCTAAATCGGCTAAGACCTTTCGGTTTAACTCAATGTTGTTAGCTTTTACACCTCCCATGAACTGCGAGTATGACATTCCATGCAAACGGGCACCTGCATTAATACGGGTAATCCATAAAGCACGAAAATTTCTTTTCTTATTTCTTCGATCTCTATAAGCATATAACATTGCTTTTTCAACCGCATTTTTGGCTACGGTCCAAACGTTTTTACGTCTTCCGAAATAACCTTTGGCTTGCTTCATTACCTTTTTTCGTCGGGCTCTTGAAGCGACTGCATTTACTGATCTTGGCATAATTTAAATTGTTTTTGTAGTAGGCGGGCGATAATCGCCACTTGATATTTCACTCGAACTCTTCTTATGAAATGCCCATCTCCAGGGTTAATAATTTACCGTTTTGAATAATTACTTTAAACGTAATTGTTCTTTAATACTGTTAACATCTGCTTGGTGTACTAAACCATCATGCGTTAACTTTAGCTTACGCTTTTTTGATTTTTTAGTCAAAATGTGACTCTTAAAAGCGTGCTTTCTTTTAATTTTACCAGTTCCGGTCAGTTTGAATCGCTTTTTGGCGCTGGATTTTGTTTTCTGTTTAGGCATTTTCCTAATGTATTTAATTATCTCACTATACGCTGAACTCGTTTCAGCATTTAAGCTAAATTCAAGTTTAGTTTTTTTTGAACGAATTTCAGAAACTACCTGATTTCGTATTCAGTTTCTTTTCAATTTAAACGCCGCTTACAAAAGTAAGCAGCGTTTAGTAGTATATAAAACGAGTCGTTCGTTGTGCAACGCCGAACCGTTATTTGCCTTTAGATTTGACCTTTGGGGCAATAAACATCGTCATTCGCTTTCCCTCTAACCGAGGCATCTGTTCTACCTTACCTAATTCTTCCAACTCAGATGCTAAACGGAGTAATAATATTTCTCCTTGGTCTTTATATACAATTGATCGGCCTTTGAAAAAAACGTATGCCTTTAATTTGGCACCATCTTTTAAAAACTTCTCGGCATGCTTCTTTTTAAATTCATAATCATGATCATCCGTATTAGGTCCGAACCTGATTTCTTTTACCACCACCTTTGAGGCTTTGGCTTTCATTACCTTTTCGCGCTTCTTTTGCTCGTAAAGAAATTTCTTATAATCGATTATCTTACAAACCGGCGGAATGGCCTTTGGTGATATTTCAACCAAATCCAATCCTAATTCTTCTGACTTTGCCATGGCTTCAGCCAATGGGTAAACCCCTACTTCAATATTATCACCAACCAAACGAACTTCTGGCGAGATAATTCTTGCATTAATTTTATGAGGGTTTTTATTTTCCCTTCTTGGTTGAGGCCTAAATCTTTTTCGTATTGCTATGACTTATTATTTTTAGTTAAACGTTATTTTTAAAACGACTTTAAGGTACTATTTATTTCTGTATCGACCAAGTTCGCAAAGTCTTCAACTTTTATAGCTCCTAAGTCTTCCCCTCCATGTCTTCGAACTGAGATGGTATTTGCTGCCTCGTCATTTTCACCAACGATCAGCATAAAAGGAATTTTATTCATTTCTGCCTCCCGTATTTTCTTTCCAACAGTTTCGTTTCTGTCATCAAGAAGGGCGCGAATTTCGTTATTTTCTAGGGATTTTAAAACTTTTTCAGCATATTTTTCATTTTTCTCGCTAACGGGCAATATTATAGCTTGATCAGGAATTAACCATAAAGGAAAATTACCTCCCGTATGTTCTAATAAAAGTGCAATGAAACGTTCCATACTTCCAAAAGGAGCACGGTGTATCATAATAGGTCGATGTTGTTGATTATCACTTCCTTTATATGTTAAGTCAAACCGCTCTGGCAGGGTGTAGTCGACTTGTATAGTTCCCAATTGCCATTGTCTTCCAAGGGCATCTTTAACCATAAAATCTAACTTAGGGCCATAAAAAGCAGCCTCTCCTTCCTCTATAATATAATCTAATCCTTTTTCCTTAGCGGCAGAAATAATTGCGTTTTCAGCTTTATCCCAATTTTCCTTTGTTCCGATATATTTTTCAGGCGTTTTTGGGTCTCGAATAGAAACCTGAGCGGTGAAATTTTCAAATCCTAAAGACCCAAGAACATATAAAGTAAGGTCAATAACATTCATGAACTCATCATCAATTTGATCAGGGGTACAAAAAATATGAGCATCATCTTGTGTAAAACCACGAACTCGTGTAAGTCCATGCAGTTCGCCACTCTGTTCATAGCGGTAAACGGTACCAAATTCAGCATATCGTTTAGGTAATTCTTTGTAACTAAAAGGTCGGTGTTTATAAATTTCACAATGATGCGGACAATTCATAGGTTTTAATAAAAATTCTTCTCCGTCTTTTGGGGTATTAATAGGCTGAAAACTATCAGCACCATATTTTTCATAATGACCAGAAGTAACGTACAATTCCTTTTGACCGATATGCGGACTCACCACCATCTCGTAACCAGCCTTTTTCTGAGCTTTCTTCAAAAATTGCTCTAGTCGCTCACGAAGAGCAGCACCTTTGGGTAGCCACAACGGTAGGCCTTGACCTACTTTTTGAGAAAAAGTGAACAATTCTAATTCTTTTCCCAGTTTTCGATGGTCTCGTTTTTTCGCCTCCTCAAGAAGTTCTAAATACTCCGTAAGTTCTTTTTGTTTTGGAAAAGAGATGCCATAGACACGGGTTAATTGTGGTTTGTTTTCATCGCCTCTCCAATAAGCCCCTGCTACACTTAATATTTTTATTGCTTTAACGATACCTGTATTTGGTATATGACCACCCCTACACAAGTCAGTAAATGAATCATGGTCACAAAAGGTGATGGTACCATCCTCTAAATTTTCAATAAGTTCTATCTTATACTCGTTACCCTCTGATTTATATTTTGCTAAGGCATCTGTCTTTGAAACAGATCGCATAGCAAATGCATGTTTTCCTCGAGCAATCTCAATCGCTTTCTTTTCTATTTCAGGAAAATCCTTATCCGAGATGCTTCCTTCCGGTAAATCAACGTCATAGTAAAAGCCATTATCAATGGCTGGTCCGATGGTAAGTTTTACGCCAGGGTATAATTCTTCAAGGGCTTGAGCAACAATATGAGAAGTAGAATGCCAAAAGGCTTTTTTGCCTTCTGGGTTATTCCAGGTATATAAAACTAAAGATCCGTCTTCTTCAAGCGGTGTTATGGTTTCAACAACAGTAGTATTAAATTTAGCTGAAATAACATTCCGCGCTAAACCTTCACTAATGCTCATAGCGACATCCATCGGAGTGCTTCCTTTGCTGTATTCTTTAATTGTACCGTCTGGTAAGGTAATCTTGATCATTCTAATAACTATTTAAGAGAACAAAGATAGCACCTTTGCTTAAAGGCAGGCAAAAAAGACATCGATATTGTTCGTTTGGGCGGTATGTCATTTATTCCGAGAATTATAAAAACGTTCGCTAAATACTTTTTTCATATTTTAGAAAAATGATATAGTAAATTTGAAGTTTAATAAAACCAAATGTTAGAGGAAAATAAAAAAGAAAAATTCAAGAAATGGCTTGATATCTTACAGCAAGAAAGTTGGCAACTAGAGTTAATTATTTCTGGTTTTGCTATTTATGGTCTATTCTTAATTGTTGATCCCATTCAAATTGCACTTATTGAAACCCAACAAACGGAGAATATGTATGCTGGTGTTCTGTACGGTGGTTTATTGACATCTTGGTTTATTCTAGCAACAAACCTTTTAGCTCACGTAGTGCTTCGTGGTCTTTGGATTGGTGCTATTGGCTTGCGATATGTTTCGGGTGAAATTGATTATGACTCCTTTAAGTACAGTCCAAAATTTATGATGCATATTAAAAAAAGAGTAGGTTCATTTGATGAATATGTTGAAAAATTAGAAAAATATTGCAGTATCATATTTGCAGTTACGTTCTTACTTGTCTTTTACCTTTTAGGTCTTTTAGTTATTATTTTTCTAATAAATACGGTTGGGTTTTGGGTTGATGGCGGTGAAGAAAGTTACAGGGCTTGGATAGGGATACCCATTTTGATTTTTTTAATAGGAGGCTCGGTTATAACATTTTTTGATTTTATTACTCAAGGTTGGTTAAAGCGAAAGAAGTGGACCACCTTGATTTATTATCCTATTTATTGGGTCTTTAAATATTTGACATTGTCTTTTTTATATCGCCCAATGGTTTATAATTTTTTAGATACAAAATTTGGTCGTAGACTTAGTTTTATTATGGTGCCTTTGTATATAGGAATAGCGATTTTGGCCGGTGTTGAATTTAGAACCTCAAACTATATTTTTGATGATTCAAATTCTTCTGCAACAATTGCTAATGTGAAGAACTACCAAAGTCAGTTAATTGAGAAAACAGATTTTGTAAAACTAGCTTCAATACCTGATAAAGTAATTACAAATGAGTTTTTACAAGTTTTTATTGTTTATGGTAGTAATGTTGAGGATGATGTATTTTATTTTAACAGGGGTTTAGAACCTGAAGAAGATAAAAGAGGTTTAAAGCTGCCTATAAGTTTTTCATCAGAGAATTGGAAGAGTAGAAATGATAATATGAATAAGTATGTAAAAGCACTTGAAGAACTATATGAACTAAAAATAGATGACTTTTGTTTTGACCCAAATTTTGTTCTTACCAAGAATAGTAGAAATCAAAAAGGATATGAAACATTTTTAGATTTAGCAAACTTAGACCGAGGAAAACATCTTTTAGAAATAAGCAGGAAGGATCATATCAAGGATAGTATATATCAGAGAAAAATCATATCAATTCCATTTTGGTATTACCCCAATTAGATTTTTGACTTTTTTATTTCAATTTGTTGAGGTGAAAGCATAGAAGTGATGTGCAAATACTTTTAGTATCGCAATCATTTTGAAGGTTTGATATTATTGCATCTACAACATTATAATGATACTTAATGTTTACCGTGAAGTAAATCATTTAAATTCAATTGTTTTTTCGGAATTTCCAAAGATGTAAAATTCTAGTATTTAGCATCTTAAATATGAGCCAAAAAAAAAGATTAAAAAAGATTCAATATTATCTTTGTGAATTAAAAAACCATGTTACATTTGCAGCCCGATTAAGAGATATGTAATTATCTTTTTTAAAGGAATACTGAGATTACGTTCCTAGTTAAAATTGCTGTTTATTTAAGATTTTTTGAAAAAAAATATTTTTTTTAATTAAAAGATTGCTAGTTAAAAAAACAGTTCTATATTTGCAGCCGCTTAGCGCTATATGCGCTAAGAAATTGTAGAAACTAAGAGTAGTTTCATTATCAAAGTTCATTGACAAATTGTAGAGACAGCGCAAATAACCTTCGGGTTAATTTGTAAATTAAGAATCATATATATGTA